>Ga0302326_10002259_pt1 | contig 47146 bp, 41 predicted proteins | sample Palsa_T0_3_FD_202264 | JGI IMG/M metagenome (GOLD analysis project Ga0302326, IMG submission 202264) | Peat permafrost microbial communities from Stordalen Mire near Abisko, Sweden - Palsa_T0_3 | ecosystem: Environmental > Terrestrial > Soil > Palsa > Peat permafrost | place: Sweden: Abisko... | reverse complement strand
CCTCGGTTGTTACTTCTGCCAAACCGGCTACCTCGTCCGCGCAATCGCGCAGAGAAACCAAAACGAATTCAACTGTTAAGTGGTACAGCTGGGGGGAGTTGAACCACCGACCTCCTGATCCACAGTCAGGCGCTCTAACCAACTGAGCTACAGCTGCACGAAAGCGGGGCGAACCTAGGAGCAAGCCCGGTTTTTGGCAAGAGCGAGTTCGCCGCCGCGCCGACAGGTCCCAAGTCGTCGCCGCGGCTCGAAAAACAAGGGCGGACCTGGGCGTCTGGGAACTGCGGGCCAGGGACGCAAGCGAACGAGAAAAAAGCCCGGATGCGGGTCCGGGCTTCGATCAGATCACGCCCGCTGCACGGGGGCGCGCGGCGCTTCCTGCTTCAGGCCGCCTTCTTGGCGAGGCTGGAGAGGCCCTCCTTGATCGGCTCGGCGGTGGTGGTCGCGACCTTCTGGGCCAGCGCGGAGAGCTCGCGGGCCTGCTCGGTGATCGACTCGATCTGCTTGCGGGTATGGGCCGTCGAGATCTCCACCATCTGGGCCATGGTCCGGGCGCCGAACAATTCGGTGGCGAAATCGAACGCCGCATTGCTGTTCGCGCGCGCGGCCTCGATCACCTTGAGCCCGTAATCCGCCGCGCCCTTGGAGGCGTTGGCGTAGGTGTGCTCAAGGATGCCGGTCGCCTCTTCGGCGGCGGTCTTCATCTTGGCATAGGTGTCCTTGGCCTGGACGATGCTCTTCTCGGCCATTTCGCGGAAAGCGGTGGTGGCCTCGGTCGCGGATTTCTCGAACTTGGGAACATCCATGACGAAGGGAAACTCAGGCTTGAAGCCCGGTACCGGGGTGGTTTCTTGCACGGGACGACCTCATTGGCGGACAGCTACCGGCGCCGGAGGGCTCCGCCATAGGCGATACCGGCGCGCAATCGACGCATTGCTCAGGGGACCGGCTGGGCCGACCCGCAAGCTCTGCCGCATATATAGTGCGTAAATAATGCAGTGCAATAAAAATTTTGCACTGCAGCAATTTTGGCAATTATCCGCCCTGCCCCGTCGCGGCGAACCCCGACGAGACGGCAGCCGCTCACCCAATGGCCCCCTGTCAGGACTTCGGCGGCGCGGATTTCATGGCGATCTTGGAAGCGGCTGCGCCGAGTTCCTTCGCCTGTTCCGCGAGTTCCTTCATCTGCGCCTGAACGAATTCGGTCTGCAGCGCAATCACCTGCTGGATGTCCTTGGCGTGCACCAGACGGTCGGCAAAAGCGAAGGTATTGACGACGTTGCGCTCGGCATAGCTCATCGCCTTTTCGCTGACATCCTTGGCGCCGGTCTGCACCACCTTCGCCTGGCCCTCGAAGTGGGAAATCGCCTGCTGGGCCGCGGTCATGAACGAGTTGAACGCCACTCGGGCCTGCTCCATGCTCTTTTCCGTCATGGCGCGCAGTTCGGCAGGGACTTCGAAATGGGGGATTCCGTCCTTGGGGCTCATCGGGACACCTTTTGCGGGACCTTTTTGAAGGTCAGACATAGCTGGGTTTTGCAACGGCATTGCGTCACGGCCGACTGCAAAATGCTACCGCGGTTTTGTTTTGGCTAGCAAATGTTTCCACACGCGCGATCCCGCGCCTCGTTCCAGCGCGCAAAATCCCGGTGGATAGCGGCCGATCTTTGCGGGGTTAAGGTTAGCTGGAGGTGACCGGCCCCGCTCACCCCGCTAGCGTGGACGCGGCGGTTCGGCCGCATTATTAAGAATTGCAGCTAATTGCGCCATTCCGCTCGGCGCGCCCGACGGTTGCGTGAATTCTCATGGACGAGACCGTATTCGCTTCCGTCTATCTCGCCGATGCCCGGCTTGCCGCGCATGCGACGAGCGCCACCGCCGTGTGGCTGTGGAGCGCCGACGGCGCCCGCATCCTGTGGGCCAATCCGGCGGGCTGCGCGGCGCTGGGCGCAAAGGCCCCGCCGGCGCTGCTGGAACGTCGTTTCGCCATCGGTGATCCCGCGCGCGCCCATATCGAGCGGCTCGCCGAAACCCTGCCGGCCGGCGGGGACGCGCGGCTGTTTCGCTTGCGCGGCTTCGCCGGCGCGGCCTGGAGCTCGCTGACCTGCTCGTGCGCGCGCTTCGAACTCGGCCGCACGCCGGCCATCCTGGTGGTCGCGACCGAACCGGTCGGCGCGGACGTGCCGCTGGCGGAGCGGGTGCGCCGGCTCGGCTTTCCCGAACAGGCCGCGGTCGCCGCCTACGCGCAAGACGGCGCGGTCCTGTTCGCCACCGCCGCGGCTGAGCACCGCCTCGCCGGTGCGCGGGGGCTCGATGCCATCGGCGCGGCGGCGCTCGCGGTCGCGGCGCTGGCGACGGGCGGCGCCCAGGGCGATAGCAGGATCGGTCCGGTCGTCCTGCAACGGATCGGCCGCGGCACCGATACGGTGCTGCTGGCGGGCTTTCCCGACCGGGTGGCGGCGGCGCCCCAACCAGCAGAGCCGGCCGCGCCGGAACCGAAGAGCAATCCGGCGCTGCGCCGTCATCCCCTGCGTTTCGTCTGGCGGATGGACGCCACCGGCCGGTTCTCCCTCGAGTCGGAAGAATTCGCCGGCCTCACCGGCGCCAGGACGCAGGCCATATCGGGACGGCCGTGGCTCGAAATCAATGCGGAGCTCGGCCTCGATCCGCACGGGCGCGTCGCCCAGGCCATCGCGTCGCGCGAGACCTGGAGCAACATCGCGATCTCTTGGCCGATCGACGGCGGCAGCGAACGGCTGGAGGTGGAACTGGCGGGCCTGCCCGCGTTCGACCGCAACCGCAATTTCCTGGGCTATCGGGGGTTCGGCGTCTGCCGCGACATCGCGCATATCGAACGCCTGGCGACGATACGGCAACTCTCGGCCTTCACGCCGGTGGCGGGCCAAGCCTCCGCGCCGGCCGCACGATCCCACGAGCCCGCGCCGCAAGCCGCTCCCTTTCCCTCCTCTGGAGCCATGTCTTCCCCTGAAACCATGCCTTCCCCCGAAACCATGTCTTACCCCGGAGCCATGTCTTCCCCTGGAGCCATGTCTTCGCCTGGAGCCATGTCTTCGCCTGAAGCCATGTCTTCGCCTGAAGCCATGTCTTCGCCTGAAGCCATGTCTTCGCCTGAAGCCATGTCTTCCCCTGAACCCGTGTCTTCCCTCGAAATTGCGGCCGCGGCGCCGGCTTCGATTGCACCCAATGTGGTGCGGTTTCCCGGAGCGGGGGCATTCGCGGATTTGCGGGCCGCGGAGCCGGACTCGTCCGCATTCGGCAGCGGGGAGCACAGCGCGTTCCACGAACTCGCGCGCCAATTGAGCGTCCGCCTGCAAACCGGCGACACCGTGCCGGGGGAATTGCGCCCCCCGCTGCCGGCGGACCTCTCGGTCACGGCTCCCTCCGGGCGGTTGTCGCCGGCGGCGCATATCCCCGTGCGGGCCGCGGCGTTGACGCGCGATGATGCCGAGCCGGTCCTGGCCCCAGATGACCACCCGCTGCTCAACCGGCTGCCGGTCGGCATTCTCGTCTACCGCTACGAGGAGATCCTGTTCGCCAACCGCGCATTCCTGGCATGGACCGGCTACCCCGATCCCCAGGCACTGAGGATGGCCGGCGGATTGGATGCGCTGTTCCTGGATGCCGGCGTCGGCGGGCTCGCGGAGTCCGGCGAAGGCGGCAAGCGTCTCGCCATCGCTACCCGCGGCGGCGACAGGGTGCCGGTCGAAGGCCGGCTGTTCGCGATCCACTGGGACGGCGAATCCGCTTTCGCGGTCCTGCTGTTCAAGACCGCCGCCCATGAGCAGGTCCGGGCGGCCGAGGCGGAGCTGGGGCAGGCGCTGGCGCTGGCCCGCGAGATGGAAATGCTGCTCGACCTGGTCGGGGATGCGATCCTGGTGGTCGACCGCGCCGGCATCATCGTGTCCGGCCATGGCGGCGGAACGGCGTTCTTCGGCCGCGGCGGGCGCGTGCTGGCCGGGACCGCCTTCGAGAGCCTGTTCGCGCCGGACGCCCGCGACGCCGCGGCAGCGCAACTCGCCGGCGTCGTCCGCGACGGCGGCACCGTGAGCGTCGAACTGACGGCGCTGGCCGGCAATGGCGAGCTGCGGCCGATGCTGGTGACCATCGCGCCGATCGATCGAGGGCCCGAGCGGCTGAGCGTCGTGCTGCGCGACATCTCGGTATTGAAGCGGGCCGAGCGCGCCGATGCCCCGGCGCCGGTGCCGACGAAAGCCGCCGCGCTCGACACCGCCAAAGCGCTGGCGAGGCTGTGCCACGACGCCCGCGGCCCGATCAATTCGATCCTCGGATTCTGCGACATCATGCTCGCCGAGCGCTTCGGCCCGGTCGGCTCGGAGCGCTACCGCGAATACGTCCGCGACATCGGCGCTTCCGGCGCAGAGGTGATGTCGCTTCTCGCCGATGCCGCCGCGCTCGCCGGCATCATCGCCGGTACTTCGCGCCTGTCGCTCGTGCGCGTCAGCCTGAACGAGGTCGTGAATGCCTGCGTGACCGGCGAGCAGGGGGCGGCCAGCGAGGCGCGCGTCGTGATCCGCACCGCCTTGTCGCCGGGCCTGCGGCCGGTCCTCGCCGATGCCGAGGCGCTGCGATCGATGATCGTCAATCTGCTCCTGCATGCGGTCCGGACCACGAGGCCGGGCGGACAGGTGATCGTATCGACCGGGCGGTCGGCCGGCGGGGAGGTCGTGCTGCGGATCCGCGACAGCGGCGAAGGCCTGAACGAGAAGGCGATCGAGGCCGCGCTGCAGGCGAGCCCGCAGCCCCACTCCGACCGTTGGGACGCGGGCACTTGGGACGCCGGCGGCCATACCTCGGGCCTGGCGCTCGCCAAGGCGCTCGCCGAGGCCAACCATGCGCGGTTCGCGATCACCACCAAGCCGCACCAGGGCTCGCTGTTCGAGGTGACCTTCACCGCCAGACCGGACGCCGCGGCCCCGGCGCCGGACCCGAGCGCCGTCCGCGAGGCCGCCGGCATGAAGCCGGTGGACGCCAATCGATAATATTAGCAACCTCGCGGAAATCGGTTAAGCTTGCGCCTGTGCGCCCGGGTCCGGGCGCGCAGGTGCGGAGGTGAGCATGAGGATCCTGACCCGCCGGGCATTCGTCGTCGCAACCGCCATCGCCGCTGCCGTCCCCGTGGTTTCGGTGACCGCGGCGCGGGCCGCCGAGGAGGTCGATCTCCTCCTGGTGATGTCCTCCGACGTATCGCGCAGCATCGACGCCCCGAAATTCAAGCTGCAGCGCGACGGCTACGCCGCGGCCATCGTGAATCCGCGCGTCATAGAGGCGATCCGCTCCGGCGCGCTCGGAAAGATCGCGGTGTCCTTCGTGGAGTGGTCGGGGGTCGGCGCGCAAAAGGTCGTCATCGACTGGACCGTCATTCGCGACGAGGCGTCGGCGAAGGATTTCTCCGCCCAGGTCATCGAGGCGCCGCGGGCGTTCGCCGATCGCACCTCGATCAGCGGCGGCATCGATTTCGCGATGGCCCAACTCGCCCGTTCGCCATACCAGGCCAACCGCCATACCATCGACGTTTCCGGCGACGGCACCAACAATGCCGGCCGCGACGTCACCGACGCCCGCGACGAAGCGCTGGCGCAGGGGGTCACCATCAACGGCCTCGTCATTCTCAGCGAGCGGCCGATGTCGTGGAACGCCGATCATACCAATCCGCCGGGCGGCCTCGACAATTACTACCGCAACAACGTGAGTGGCGGCCCCGGCTCCTTCGTCATGGTCGCCGAGAACTTCGAATCGTTCGGCCAGGCGATCCTCAACAAGCTCATCGCCGAGATCGCGGCCAATGCGTTTCCCGAGCATGCCGAATTGGGCCCAGCCGGGCGTTGAAATCTTCAAACCAGAGTGAAAAAAGTCAATTCAACGAGAAACAGCGGAGGAATATCGACATGGGTACGAACAAAGGCATCGGTAGGAAGAAGCGGGCGCTGTATTCGGGCGTGGCGGCGATCGCCCTCGCGGCGTTCGTGGTCGCGGCACCGGCACGGGTCCAGGCCCAGCAGAATGCCGCGGTCAGCATCGGCGCGACCGACCTCGGCGGCGTGGTCACCGGGCCGAAGGGTCCCGAGGCCGGCGTCTGGGTGATCGCTGAAACCGCCGATCTCCCCACCAAGATGGTCAAGATCGTGGTGACCGACGACCAGGGACGCTACGTGCTGCCCGATCTCCCGAAAGCGAATTATACCGTGTGGGTGCGCGGTTACGGCCTGGTCGATTCGCCCAAGGTCACCACCGTGCCCGGCAACATCGTCAACCTGACCGCGGTGCCCGCGCCCAGCGAAGCGGCCGCGTCGGAATATTATCCGCCGATCTACTGGCTTTCGATGGCCAAGATGCCAGCCAAAAGCGAGTTTCCCGGCACCGGAAATGACGGCAACGGAATCAACCCGAACATCAAGTCCCTGACCCAGTTCCTGGGAACGTTCAAGACCGACGGCTGCTTCCACTGTCACGCCATCGGCACCAAGGCGACCCGCACCCTCTCGCCCGCACTCGGCGACTTCAAGAACAGCGAGGATGCCTGGTTGCGGCGGATCCAATCCGGGCAGGCCAGCAAGGACATGGTCGAGACCATCGAGCGTTTCGGCACCTTCCGTGGCGCCAAGATGCTCGCCGACTGGACTGATCGGGTCGCCGCCGGAGAGTTGCCGGCGACCAAGCCGCCGCGCCCGCAGGGCCTGGAGCGTAACGTCGTCATTACGTTGTGGGACTGGTCGGGTCCCAAGACCTATCTCCACGACGAAGTCGCCACCGACAAGCGCAATCCGACCATCAACGCCTACGGGTCGCTTTATGGGGCGACCGAGAACAGCACGGATTTCGTCCCCATCTTCGATCCGGTCAAGAGCACCGCCACGACGGTAAAGCTCCCGGTCCGCGATCCGAAGACCCCGTCGGCGATCAACAACGTGATGATGGCGCCTTCGGTCTGGTGGGGCGAGGAAAAGCTTTGGAACGCCCAGAGCATCCCTCACAGCCTGATGTTGGACGAGAAGGCGCGGGTCTGGTTCGCGGCCAGAATCCGTCCGGCGGCCAATCCCCCTGTCTGCAAGGCCGGATCGGACCATCCTTCGGCGAAGGTATTCCCGATCAATGCATCGAACCGCCACGTCATCATGCTCGACCCGGCGACCCAGAAATTCACCTTGGTGAGCACCTGCTTCCCGACCCACCACGTGCAGTTCGGCTTCGACGCCAACCGCACGCTGTGGGCGAGCTCGGGCGGCATCGGCGCCGCGGTGCTCGGCTGGGTCAATACGAAAATGCTCGAGGAAACCGGCGACGAGATGAAGTCGCAGGGCTGGACCCCGTTCGTTCTCGACACCAACGGCAACGGCAAGCGCGATGAAGGCTGGGTGGAGCCCAACCAGCCGGTCGATCCCACCAAGGACAAGCGCATCCGTGTGGGCTTCTATTCGATCGCACCGAGCCCGAAGGACGGCACGATCTGGGGCACCGTGACCGGATATCCCGGGTCGGTGGTGCGGGTCGATCCCGGCCCGGACCCGTCCGAAACCGCGCTGGCGGAAATCTACGAGGTGCCGCTGCCGGGCTACTCGCCGCGCGGCGGGGACATCGATAGCAAGGGCGTCATGTGGTCGGCGCTCGCGAGCGGACATCTCGGGTCCTTCGACCGCAGCAAATGCAAAGGTCCGCTCAACGGCCCGACCGCGACCGGCAAGCAGTGCCCCGAGGGTTGGACGCTCTATCCGCTGCCGGGACCCCAGCTCGGCGGCGTCAGCGACAACGGCAGTGGGGAAACGCCGTACTACGCCTGGGTCGACCAGCACGACACCCTCGGCCTCGGCAAGGACGTGCCCATCGCCACCGGCAACCAGAATGACTCGCTGATCGCCCTCGTGGACGGCAAGCTGATCAATATGGTCGTGCCCTATCCGATGGGCTTCTGGGCCAAGGGCCTCGACGGCCGCATCGACGATCCCAATGCCGGCTGGAAAGGCCGCGGCGTCTGGACCAACACCGGCAACCGCACGCCCTTCCACATCGAAGGCGGCAAAGTGAACTCGCCGAAGGTCGTGCACTTCCAGATGCGCCCCGATCCGCTGGCGCGGTGAGCGGAGCGAGACAGGCGAAGCGCGTGCTTCGATGAGGTTGCACCGGACCGCTTCACTTTTCCCCGCAAGGGCGAGGTGAAGCGGCGGCGCGCGTGCGTCGGGGTACGCCGGGCTCGCAGCATGCGCTGTCGGCTTGCCAGCAGGGCCGCGTTGCGTGACCATGCGGTGGGAGGCCCGCCCCGAACAGACCTCAGGTGACGCCCCCGGAGGACAACATGGACTACATCAAAGTGATGATTGCGGCGATCGCGTTGTCGGTTGCCGCCGCCGGTCCGAGCGCGATCAGCGCCGCCGAAAAGCCGCTCAATCCCAAGGCCATCTCCATCAAGCTGCCCGATCAAATTCCTTGGAAGCGCAACGCTGCGGGCACTGCCGAGACCGCTGTTTTGTACGGCGATCCGAGCAAGCCCGGCCTCTATGTGGTGATGAACAAGTGGTTGCCCGGAAACATGAGCCGGCCGCATTGGCATCCCAATGATCGGGCCATTACGGTGCTCAAGGGCACTTGGTGGGTCGGCACCGGCGAACCATTCGATCCGGATACCACGACGCCGCTTCCCGCCGGCAGCTACGTGACGCACTACGCGAAGGAAATCCATTACGACGGTGCCAAGGAGGGCGAAGCCTGGTTGCTGATCGTGGGCGAAGGGCCGGACACCAACACGCCGGCATCGACGCCTCCGCCCGCGCATTAGGCGATTGCCCAGGATTGGAGCGCGCTCCCCGCAGTTTGACTTATGATGCGCGGATACGTCCGCGCATCCCCCTTGCGGGGGGACAGCGTGAGCGTTGCCGTCATGCTGGCACGGAGGATGCACGTTCTATGGTCGCGGCGCCGGTATCGCCGCCAATGCAGCCGTTGCAGCGGCTGCGGTTCTCGACGAGGGTCGAACAACAGGGAGAGGCGGTTTCATGAAGAAGGTCTACCCCGATGCGCGGGCGGCGCTCGCCGACGTCCTGAAGGACGGCATGCTGATCATGTCCGGCGGCTTCGGGCTGTGCGGCATTCCCGAGGCGCTGATCCTCGCGATCCGCGATTCCGGGGTCAAGAATCTCACTGTGGTGTCCAACAATGCCGGCATCGACGGCATCGGCCTCGGCGTCCTGCTCGACACCCATCAGATCAGTAAGATGATCTCGTCCTATGTCGGCGAGAACAAGACGTTCGCCAAGCAATACCTGGCCGGCGAGCTTCAGATCGAGTTCAATCCGCAGGGCACGCTCGCCGAACGCATCCGCGCCGGCGGCGCCGGCATCCCCGCCTTCTTCACCCGCACCGGCGCCGGCACCGATATCGCCCGCGGCAAGGAAGAGCGCATATTCGACGGCGACACTTACGTCATGGAAACCGGCCTGGTCGCCGACCTCGCGATCGTTCACGCCTGGAAGGGCGACACCGAAGGCAACCTCGTCTATCGCAAGACTGCGCGTAACTTCAATCCGATGATGGCGACGGCGGCCAAGATCACCGTGGCCGAGGTCGAGCACCTCGTCGAGCCCGGCCAGCTCGATCCCGATCACATCATCACGCCCGGCATTTTCGTGCAGCGCATCGTCCATGTGCCGAACGCGGTCAAGCACATCGAAGCGCGCACCACCCGCAAGCGCGCCTGAAAGGAGCCCGAACGATGCCCTGGACCAGAGAGCAGATGGCCGAACGCGCCGCCAAGGAATTACGCGACGGATTCTACGTCAATCTCGGCATCGGGATTCCGACCCTGGTGGCGAACTACATTCCCGACGGGATGAACGTGCAGCTGCAGAGCGAAAACGGCATGCTCGGCACCGGCCCCTTCCCCTATGAGGGCGAGGAGGATGCCGATCTCATCAATGCCGGCAAGCAGACCGTGACGGAATTGCCGACCACCAGCTATTTCTCCAGCGCCGACAGCTTCGCCATGGTCCGCGGCGGCCACATCGACCTGTCGGTGCTGGGCGCCATGCAGGTCGCCCAGAACGGCGATCTCGCCAACTGGATGATCCCCGGCAAGATGGTGAAAGGCATGGGGGGCGCCATGGACCTCGTCGCCGGCGTCAAGAAGGTCGTGGTGGTGATGGAGCACACCGCCAAGGATGAATTCAAGCTGTTGGAGCGGTGCAAGCTGCCGCTGACCGGAGCCGGGGTGGTCGACATGGTGATCACCGACCTCGGCGTGTTCACCATCGACAAGAAGGGTCCGCATGGAATGACCCTGATCGAGATCGCGCCCGGCGTCACCAAGGAGGAGATCCGCGCCAAGACGGGAGCGGATTATACCGTGTCGCCGAACCTCGGCTGACGGTCCGTCTCTGACGGTCCCGCCCAAACTTGGGCGGCGATGGTCTTGGACCGGCCACGAAAGCGTCACAGAGCTAAACCAAGTTGCCGCCGTCGGGGGTCGCCGGAATAGTCCAAAAGCTCGATCGTACAGGACGAAAGCCGGTCGGTCTTCGCAGTCCGTGCCGTCAGTTGAACCCACAACCCGTTTAGACCAGCACCCGGCCATGGGCATTCCGACCAAAACTCGGCGTTTGCCTGTGCGATCTGCGCTCTAGCGGGGAAGATCGGATCCATCGGCTTGAAGCGGTTCGTTCCCCTCATTGTCATCGCCGTCGTGGCGGGCGCCGCCGCGATTGCCGCGGTGAGGCACGTCATTCCCGTCGACACCGTCAGCGAGGCGGTCAAGACCGAGATCAAGGCAGTCACCGGCCTCGACCCAGCGCTTCGCGGTCCAGTCTCCATGTCGGTCTTCCCGGCGCGGACGGTCACGTTTTCCGACGTCGTGCTCGGAGAGTCCGCCGCCGGCGAGCCCGCCGTCGCAGTCGAGCAATTGATCGCCAATCTGCGTTTGATGCCATTGCTCGCCGGGCGCATCGAGATTTCCGATGTCACGCTGATCAAGCCGCGCATCGCCGTGGAGGTCGGGCCCGACGGGCACACCAACTGGTCGCCGCTGGTCGATACGCTGGCGCGCGCCCTGCAGCCGGATGCCGGCCATGCCGAACGGGTGCTTTCGTTTTCGGAGATCCGCATCAGCGACGGCGTGATCGCCATCCGCGACCCCGCCAGCGGGCTGACCGAAACGCTGGAGGGTGTCGAGCTTTCGCTCGCCTGGCCCTCGATCGCCAAGAGCTTCGCCGCCACCGGCCATTTCGCCTGGCACGGTGAAGCCGTCGAAGCGAGCCTGGGCATGGCGGATTTTCCCAAGGCGCTCTCCGGCCACACTTCGGGCCTCAAGTTTCGCTTCAACGCCGGTCCGCTCAAGGCCGCGTTCGACGGCACCATGAGCTACGAGCCGAACCTCAAGATCGACGGCACGCTGGCCGCCGACGCCATGTCGTTGCGCGACGCGCTGCGTTGGACCGGCGACACCGCGCTGCCGGAGGGCGGGCTGGGACGGTTTGCGCTCAAGGCCCATGCCGCTGTCAATGACGGGACGGTCGCGCTTTCGAACGTGAATGCCGAATTCGACGACAATGTCGCCGAGGGGGTGATCACCTATACGACCAACGGACGCCGGCTCCTGCAGGGCACGCTCGCGGTCGAGAAGCTCGATCTCACACCCTATGTTTCGACGATCCGTCTGGTCGCGGAAAACACCAGGGATTGGGACCGCAGCCCGATCGGGCTCGACTGGTTCAGCGGCTGGGACGCCGATCTGCGCCTGTCCGCGGCCGGCGTGCGCTTCGCCCACGCGCAGCTCGGCCGGACCGCGATCGCCGCCACCATGCGGTCAGGGCGGTTGGTGGTCACTGTGGGCGAGTCCCAGTCCTTCAACGGCATGATCACGGGGACCATCGCGCTCGCCAAGACCGATACCGGCGCCGATTTCAAGACGCAGATGCAATTCACCGATATCGATCTCGAAAAGGTCATGACCGAGTTGTTCAGGATTCGCCGGGTAGAAGGCACCGGCAATATCGCCATGGAGTTGGAGAGCACCGGCGCCAACGTCCAGGAGCTGGCCCGCAACCTCAACGGCAGCGCGCAGATTTCGGCCAAGGACGGGGCGCTGACCGGAATGAATATGGAGCAGTTGCTGCGCCGGCTGTCCACGCGCCCGCTGTCCGGCAGCGGCGACTTCCGCAACGGCCGCACCCCGTACGACCGGCTCAAGATCGCGCTGAATATCGTCCAGGGAACGGCGACCATCGACGACGTTCACCTGGAAGGCCCGAACGTCAGGCTCGGGCTCAATGGCACCACCTCGATACCGGAGCGCGAGTTCGATCTCACGGGCACCGCCAGCCTGACCAGCACCACCGCCGCCGACGCCGGCAATCCGTTCGAACTCCCCTTCGTCGTGCAGGGTCCTTGGGACGATCCGGTGATGCTGCCGGACGCGCAAACCCTGATCAACCGTTCCGGCGCCGGTAAGCCGCTGCTCGATGCGGTGCGCGACCGCAAGACCCGCGACGCCATCGAATCGCAGATCCGGCGCCTGACCGGTCCGGGCCTGCCCAATCCGCGCTGATCCCGGTCCGTCTGACTTTCAGGCGCCGCGGGGCCGCGTCTCACCGCTCTTGCCGATCAGGGACGCCGCCACCACCGCGACCGCGACCACCGCGATCAGGATCGTGCAGATCGCGTTGATCTCCGGCTTCACGCCGAGCCGCACTTCGGAATAGATGCGGATCGGCAGCGTCGTCGCGCCGGGTCCGGTGGTAAAGCTCGCGATCACGAGATCGTCGAGGGAGAGCGAGAAGGCCAGTAGGAATCCGGCGATCACCCCGGGCATGATCAACGGCAAGGTGATGGCGAGGAAGGTGCGGCCGGGCGGGCAGCCGAGGTCCATCGCCGCTTCCTCGAGGCTGCGGTCGAACCCGGCGAGCCGCGATTGCACGATCACGGTGACGAAGCACATGGTCAGCGTGGTGTGCGCGATGGTGACGGTGAAGAAGCCGCGGTCGAGATCGAGGGCGACGAACAGCAGCAGCAGCGACAGGCCGGTGATCACTTCCGGCATCACCAGCGGCGCATAGATCATCGCGGCGAACAACAGACGGCCGCGAAACCTCGCGAACCGCGTCAACGCCAGCGCGGCCATGGTGCCGAGCACGGTCGCGAGCGCCGCCGAGACGAGGGCGATGCCGAGCGAGATCAGGGCGGCATCGATCATCGCCTGGTCCTCGAGAAGGGCGGCGTACCACCGCGTCGACCATCCGCCCCACACCGTGACCAGCCGCGAGGCGTTGAAGGAATAGACGACGAGGATCGCGATCGGCGCATAGAGGAAGGCGAGGCCGAGGCCGAGCGCCGTGAGGTTGGTGAGCGACAGGCGGCGCATGGTCAGCGGCCCTCGATCTCGCGCGCCTGCAGGTGCTGATAGATCGCGATCGGCCCGACCAGCAGCGTCACCAGCACGACGGCGACGGCGGAGGCGACCGGCCAGTCCTTGTTGGCGAAGAATTCGGTCCACAAGGTCTGCCCGATCATGGTGGTGTCGGAACCGCCGAGCAGATCGGGAATGACGAACTCGCCGGCGATCGGAATGAAGCACAGGAGCGCCCCGGCGCCGAGGCCCGGCAGCGCCAGCGGCACCGTCACGGTCCAGAACGCCTTCCAGCGCGGGCAGCCGAGATCGGCCGCCGCCTCTAGTAGCGTCGTGTCGAGCTTTTCGAGGCTCGCATAGAGCGGCAGGATCATGAACGGCAGGTACGAATAGACGAGGCCGATATAGACCGCGGTGTCGGTGGCGAGCCAGGTCACGGGCTGGCCGATCAGCCCGAGCGCCGACAGCGCCTCATTGAGCAGCCCGTCGCGCTGCAGGATGTTGATCCAGGCGTAGACCCGGATCAGGAACGACGTCCAGAACGGCAGCACGATCAGCATCACCAGCAGCGGCCGCAGCCGGCGCGGCGCACGGGCCATGGCATAGGCGATCGGGAATCCGAACAGCACCAGGATCGCCGTCGCGACGGTCGCGACGGTGAGGCTCCGCAGGTAGGAAAACAGATAGAGGTCGTCGGATGCGAGCGTCAGGTAGTTGGCAAACGACAGGCCGCCGACGAAATCTTTCACGCCTTGCCAGCCGGCGGCGATGTCGAAGACCGGGAGATAAGGCGGCTGTGCGATCGCCGTCTGCGACAGGCTGATCTTGAGAACGATCAGGAACGGCACCAGGAAAAACGCGACCAGCCACAGATACGGCGCGAGCGCGGTCACCTTCGCCCAACGGGATGCGGAAGCACTCATGACCGGTCATCCTGAGGTGCTCGCGCCGCTTTGCGCGAGCCTCGAAGGACGACGGCCGAGGCCGTGTCCCAAGCGCTCTTGCGGCTCGGCCCCGGCCGCATCCTTCGAGGGCCGCGCAAGGGCGCGGCCGCCTCAGGATGACGGGCCTGTAATTCGTGAACCGAATCTTCGATGGAGTTGCACATGCTCTGGCGATCCTACCGGGTCAGCAGGACGGCGGCGGAGGGCGCCCATGACAGTTGGACTTCGTCGTCCCAGCCGATCGGCCGTTCCACCAGCCGCGTGACATGGGCGACCGATGCTTTCAATTGCGTCCCGTCTGCGAGCCGGACCTTGTAGATCGAGACATCGCCGAGATAGCCGATGTCCCACACCCGGCCGCGCACCGCGTTCTCGCCGTCCGCCGCGGTGCCCGGAGCGGCTGTGGCGGCCAAGGGGGCAACGCGCAGCTTTTCCGGCCGCAGCGCGATGGTGACCCGTGCGCCCACCGAAGCGCCGGCGGCCTCGGCGACGCGGTAGCGCCGTCCGCCGCCGTCCTCGATCACCGCGCCGGCCGCGTCCGTCGCGACGACGCCGCCTTCGATCAGATTGACGTCGCCGATGAACGCCGCGACCCAGCGCGACTTCGGTTGCTCGTAGATCTCGGCCGGCGTCGCGACCTGGACGATTTCGCCATGGTCCATCACCGCGATGCGGTGGGCAACGGTCATGGCTTCTTCCTGGTCGTGGGTGACGATCACGAAGGCGGTGCCGAGCCGCGCCTGCAGGTCCATCAATTCGAATTGGGTCTCCTCGCGCAGCTTCTTGTCGAGCGCCGCCATCGGCTCGTCGAGCAACAGGACCTTCGGGCGCTTTGCCAGCGAGCGCGCGAGCGCCACGCGCTGGCGCTGGCCGCCGGACAATTGATCGGGCTTGCGCGCGCCGAGCCCCTCGAGCTTGACGAGCGCCAGCATTTCCTCGACCCGGGCGGCGATCGCCTGCTTCGGCAGCCGGTCCTGGCGCAGCCCGAACGCGACGTTTCCGGCCACGGTGAGGTGGGGAAACAGCGCATAGCTCTGGAACATCATGTTGACGGGACGCCGATGCGGCGGGACTGCCGCGAGGTCTTCGCCCGCGAGCAGCACGCGGCCCTCGTCGGGCGCCTCGAACCCGGCGAGCATGCGCAAGAGGGTGGTCTTGCCGCAGCCCGAGGGCCCCAGCAGCGCGAAGAATTCGCCCTGGTGGATGTCGAGGCTGAGCCGGTTCACCGCGGGTACGCCGGCAAAGCGCTTGGAGACGCCGGCGAAACACACCAACGGCTCGCCGGCGCTGTCCGGCCTTGGCGTGAAGCGGCGGCTCATTCGCGGTGGTGCCCCGTTCCGTGCGGCGTCCCTTGATGCGCACCAATCGCGAAATGATCAACCGGAATCTCGTAGGCGTCATTCCGGGGCCGACCGCAGGCCGGACCGGTCGGCATTGTCCCGGAATGACGGCGGTTGGAGCGTCAGCCGTCAGACGCTATCCTCCAAGTGGACATGAAAAGGAGAGCACCAGATGGAATTTCAGGATCGCGCCGTCATTGTCACCGGCGGGACCGGGGCGCTCGGCGCCGCGGTGGTCGGCGCCCTGCTGGAGGCGGGCGCGGCCTGCCATGTTCCCTACCTTTTCGAGCCGGAGGCGGAGCGCTTCCCGCACCGCGCGCATCCCCGCCTGACCTTCCACCCCGACACCAATCTGACCGACGAAGCCGCCGTCGGTCGGCTCTATGACGCGGTCGCACATCCCTGGGCCTCGATCCATCTCGCCGGCGGGTTCGCCGCCGGGCCGGTGAAGGAGGCGACCAAGGCGGTCCTCCAGGGCCAGCTCGACACCAACCTGATGACGGCGTTCCTGTCCTGCCGCGGGGCGGTGCTCGCCATGGCCGGCAATCCCGACGGCGGCCGCATCGTCAACGTCGCGGCGCGCCCGGCGCTGGAATGGCGCAGCGGCGCCGGCATGGCGGCCTATGCCTCTTCCAAGGCCGCCGTGGCGGCTTTCACGGTGGCGCTCGCCGAGGAAGTGGTGAAACAGGGCATCCTGGTCAACGCGGTGGCACCGTCGACCATCGATACACCCGCCAACCGCAAGGCAATGCCGAACGCCGACCACGCGTCCTGGCCCAAGCCCGAGGAACTGGCGCAGACCATCCTGTTTCTGGCCTCGCCCGGCAACAAGGTGACGCGCGGCGCCATCGTGTCGGTGTACGGGCGAGTATGAGCGGGCGGGCATGACTTGGCCGGCGTGGCCGGGTCTGGACAAATCCGTCCTGGCGCGTAACACAGCCCCGCCAGTGGTGCGACCCTTCTGGTTCTCTTGGAGCCTCTTGGAGCAAACGAATGTCCGGTCCGTTGGCTGGCCTGCGCGTTCTCGAACTCGCCCGCATCCTCGCCGGGCCGTGGGCAGGCCAGATTTTCGCCGATCTCGGCGCTGACGTCGTCAAGGTCGAACGCAAGGGCCCCGGCGACGATACCCGCGGCTGGGGTCCGCCCTTCGTCGAGGCCGCCGGCGGCGGCCATCTCGGCTCCGCCTATTTTCATTCGACCAATCGCGGCAAGCGCTCCATCGAGCTCGATTTCGAAAGCGAATACGGGCAGCGCATCGTCACCAAGCTCGCCGCGCGCTCCGACGTCCTGATCGAGAACTTCAAGGTGGGCGGACTTGCCAAGTTCGGCCTCGACTATGCGACGCTGTCGAAGGTGAACCCGCGTCTCGTCTATTGCTCGGTCACCGGCTTCGGCCAGGACGGCCCCTACGCTTCGCGTGCCGGCTATGATCTCATGGCGCAAGGCATGGGCGGCATCATGGACATCACCGGCACGCCCGACGGCGAGCCGACCCGGTGCGGAGTCCCGGTCGCCGATATCTTCACCGGGGTCTATTCGGTCATCGGGGTGCTGGCGGGCATCGCCCAGCGCGACCGCACCGGGCGCGGCTGCCTGGTCGACACCGCGCTGCTCGATTCCCAGGTCGGCGTGCTCGCCAACCAGGCGCTCAACTACCTGATCTCAGGGAAGGTGCCGCAGCGCATCGGCAACGCCCATCCCAACATCGTGCCGTACCAGGTGTTTCCGGTCGCCGACGGGCACGTCATCGTCGCGGTCGGCAATGACGGCCAGTTCGGCAAGTTCTGTGCGGTGCTCGGAGCACCGGCGCTGGCCACCGACCCGGCCTATCTCACCAATGCGGACCGGCTCGGCCATCGCGGCGAACTGGTGGCGAAGCTCGCCGCATTGACGAGCCGCTTCGCGCAGGCCGACCTGCTGGCCGGCCTGGAGGCGGTCGGCGTGCCGTCCGGCCCGATCAACCGGCTCGACCAGGTATTCGCCGATCCCCAGGTGGTCCACCGCGGGATGCAGGTCAACGTGCCGAGCGACGTCGCAAAGGCCGGAAAAATTCCGGGGGTGCGCACCCCGATCATGGTCGACGGCCAACCGATGGCGAGCGAACGCCCGGCGCCCCGGCTCGGGGAGCACACCGCGGAAATCCTGCGGGAGATCGGAGAGGGGTGAGCGACTTCGGAGCGAGCGAAGTTCGCTCCCAATTCGCTGTCGTCGCCCGGCTTGACTGGGCAATGACACGCTCTGGAAACGCTTGCGCCTACCCCGCCACCTGCACGAGGTCGCGGGACGGGCGGGCGAGCTTGCGGATCGTGCCGGCGGCGATGACGGCCCGGTTCTCCGCATAGGCCTCGTGGTTCTTTTCGATGTCGCCGAGGTCGTAGAGATAATTGACCATCAGGCCGTATGACTGCTTGCGGCCGCGCTCGGAGAGATCGGCCGGCCAGTCGAGCCGTTCCAGCCGTGCCCCGTTGCCGAGATGGAAGCGGGCGACCGGGTCGATGGGGGCGCCGCTGGCGGTTCGCCCGGCCATGAAATAGGTGGCGGCGGCGCGCAGCATCGGCTCGCGCAACTGCTCGAGGGCGGCAGGGTTCTCCCACCATTTCTCGCCGTCCAGCGCGGCGAGCGCGGCGCGGTCCGCCTCCGAGATCGTCGGCGCGGAGCTGGCGCGCTGGCGGGCGAGCCAGGCGGCGAAATTCGGCACCGGCGACAGGGTGACGAAGGTCGACAGGCGCGGCATCTCGCGGCACACTTCGGCGACGACCTGCTTGATGAGGAAGCTGCCGAAGCTGACGCCGGCGAGGCCGCGCTGGCAGTTGGAGATCGAATAGAACACCGCGGTGGTGGCGCGGTCGGGGTCGAGCGGCTCGCGCTTGGTCGCGAGGATGGGCGCGATCCCCTTCGGGATGTCCCGGGTCAGCGCGACCTCGACGAAGATCAGGGGCTCGTCGACCAGCGCCGGATGGAAGAAGGCGTAGCAGCGCCGGTCCGGCGGATCGATGCGGGCGCGCAGGTCGTCCCAGTCGCGGATCTGATGCACCGCCTCGTAGCGGATGATCTTTTCGAGCACCACCGCGGGTGTCGACCAGTCGATCCGGCGCATCACCAGGAAGCCGCGGTTGAACCAGGACGAGAACAGGTGGGCGAAATCGGCATCCACGGCGGCGAGATCCTCGCGCCGCGCCAGCACTTCCAGAAGCTGGCCGCGCATTTCGACCAGTGCCTTGGTGCCCTGGGGGGCGAGATTGAGGCGGCGCAGCAACTCCTGCCGCCGCGGTTCGGCCGCCTCATGGATTTCGGCGGCTGCGGTATCGGAAGGCATGTCGTGCCAAGCCTGGATGGCGGCATCGATCCGGGTGCGGTCGGTGCCGAATTTTGTGGCAAGCGACTCGAAGAAAGCGATCCGCGGCCCGATGGTGAGATCGCCATAAAGGGCGAGGATTTCCCGCGCCAGGGCGGCGCCGGACGCCTCACCGCGGTTCGACAACAGCTCCTCACAGAGATCGACGAGGCTTTCGCTCGATTCCGCGCTGACGCCGCGCCGCTCCCGCGTCCGGTCGATCAGCGATCGCCCCCGCTCGGAGATCGTCTGCAACAGTTCGCCGAAGAACGATGTGTTCATCTCACCGGCCCATCACCGCGTCCGCCAGCCGGGTCGCGATACCAGCAACATAGATAGGACGATCACGGCAAAAATCATCAGCACGACGAAGGGCAATGCGCCCCAAACGACGCCCCGCAACCGGAGGTCCGGCGCAATGCTCTCGATCACCAAAATATTTAGGCCGGCCGGAGGGTGAATCAAACCCAATTCCATGACGATGGTTACGATGACGTCGAACCGGATCAGGTCGAATAGCCCGGTCTCGAGCGGAGGTAAAATGATCGGGGCAGGCGTCGGAGGCGCAGGCATCGAGATGATCGACGCCGGCGGCAGGAAGAAGCCCAGCACCACCAGGAGCATGGCAGCGAGCAGCACCCAGCGCGACAATTCCAGCGATACGATCCATTGGATGCTCGATTGACTGATATGCGGGCAACTCATGACACAGGAGTAAAGAAGCGACATGCCGATGATGAACATCGAGTGGATTCACGCAGCGTTGCCGTCAGGATAGGCGCGAAATCCTTGACCCGCCACACGCCGTGTAAGCGATCGGAAACAGAGCAAGAACCGCGCCAAGGCTGCCGGTTCCGCGGGCGTTGCGAAGCTGCCATCACGCCAGTGAGCAGGGTCACGAAGGGCAGGACGCGGCGTGGAACGTGCTATTGGAATGATTGGTCAGACCTCTGGCAAAAAGGCCGCAGGTTTGTGGCGGCCCAGAGCAAATGCGAGGGGGAGACGTGACCGGCCACGGTGACGCAGCAGCGATCGAAGTCCTCGGCACGCTCGCCGTGCGCGGCGTGCTCCTCGAAGTCGCAGAGGATTTCCGTGCCCGCACCGGGCTGTCCTTCGCGGCCAGCTACAAATCGACCAATGCACAGCTCATCGCGATTTCCGCCGGCGCGACCGGGGATGTGGCGATCATGACCCGTCAGGGCATCGATCAGCTGGTGGGCGAAGGCAAGATCGTCGCCGGCAGTACGGCCGATATCGCCCAATCCGGCGTCGGGCTCGCGGTGCGCGCCGGGGCGCCGAAGCCGGACATCGCCACGGTCGAGGCCTTCAAGCGCACGCTGCTGGCGGCGAAGTCGATCGCGTTCTCCCGGATCGGGGCCAGCGGCATCCACTTCGCCGAGGTGATCGAACGGCTCGGCATCGCCGCCGAGATTCGCCGCAAGGCGACCATCGGCGATTCCTATGTGGGCGAGATCGCCGCGCGCGGCGAGGCGGAGCTGGCGGTGCAGCAGATCAGCGAGCTGATGCCGGTCGCCGGCATCGATGTCGTCGGCCCGTTGCCGGGCGACCTGCAGAAAATATCGGTGTTCGCCGGCGGCGTGTTCACGGCTGCCAGGAACCCCGCCGGGGCGGCGAAGCTCGTTTCCTATCTCGCGTCGCCCGAGCTCGCGCCCATCCTCGCCCGCAAGGGCCTGAGTCCGCCCTGAAGCCTTCCCCGTCATAGGTGCCGTGCGCGCTGCGGCTGTCTCGCGGACGTGCGGCATGGTAACGAGCGGCCGCAGTGTCGCAAGACTACGCGGGCCGCAAGGCTCCGCGGCCGGGAAACACACGTCATGCATGCGCCGAAGCCGGAACGGGGAGGAGGCGACGCGGGCCGGCGGGTGCTGGGCTGCATCGCCTTGCTGTGGCTCGCCGGCAATGGGCTGCGCATGACGATCCTGGCGGTGCCGCCGCTGATTCCGGCGATCCACGACGAATTCCATATGTCGGAAACCGAGGTCGGCATCCTGGCCGGCCTGCCGGTGGTGCTGTTCGCCTGCGCTGCCGTGCCGGGCTCGATGCTGATCGCGCGGTTCGGCGCGCTCACGACCGTCGTCATCGGGCTGGTCGCGACCGGGCTCGGCTCGGCGCTGCGGGGCGTGGCGCCCGACGTGTGGCTGCTCTATGGCGCGACCATCGTCACCGGCTTCGGCGTCGCCGTCATGCAGCCCTCGCTGCCGCCGCTGGTGCGGGCCTGGCTGCCCGACCGCATCGGCTTCGGCACGGCGGTCTATACCAACGGGCTGCTGATCGGGGAAATCCTCCCGGTCGCGCTGATGCTGCCGGTCGTGTTGCCCCTGGTCGGCGGAAGCTGGCGGCTCGCGTTCCTGGTCTGGGGCATTCCGTGCCTCGCCATCGCGGCGGTCATCTGGCTCGTTGCGCCGCGGCCGGCGGCGACCCACGCCGATCCGCTGGTGCCGCGGCGATGGTGGCCGGACTGGAAGAGCGGGCTGCTGTGGCGGCTCGGCCTGATGCTGGGCGGCGTCAACTCGGCCTATTTCTCGACCAATGCCTTCCTGCCGGACTACCTCAACCAACTCGGCCATGGCGATCTGATCGGCCCCAGCCTCACCGCCCTCAATGTCGGGCAGTTGCCGGCCTCGTTCCTCCTGCTCGCGCTCGCCGGACGGGTGGAGCGGCGCGCCGCCTCCTATCTCCTGTTCGGGGCCCTCACATTGCTGGGCGCCGTCGGGATCATTTTTGGCAATGGAGTGGTGATCGTCGCCTCCGCCGCCGTGATCGGGTTTGCCGCCGCCGCGATCCTCATCCTCGCCCTCGCCCTGCCGCCGCTGTTGAGCAAGCCCGAGGATGTGCCCCGCATGGCGGCCGGGATGTTCACCATCAGCTATTCATGCGCCGTGATCGTGCCGGTGGTGAGCGGGCTGGCCTGGGACGCGACCGGCGTACCGGCGGTCGCCTTCATCCCCATCGCCATGGGCTCCGTCCTCATCATCGTCCTCGCCCCGACGCTGCGGCTGGGTAGCCGGGGCGGCAACGGGGTGTGATAGGATGGGGCAGCAGACCCGCCCATAACAGCCTCCCAAACCAAGGACGATCCCGTGACCGACACTGCCTCACGCATCACCGCCGAGTCGTTCCTCACCCGCCTCGCCGATCGCGGGGTCGAATATGTGATGGCCAATGCCGGCACCGATTTCGCGCCGATCATCGAGGCGCTGTCGCGCAATCCCGGCACCAACCGGAAATATCCCCGCGTCATCACCGTCCCCCATGAGAACGTCGCGGTGTCGATGGCGCACGGCTATTACCGCGTCAGCGGCAAGCCGGCGGTGGTGATGGTGCATGTGACGGTCGGCACCGCCAACGCCATCTGCGGCATCATGAACGCCTCGCGCGACAATGTGCCGATCCTGCTCGGCGCCGGCCGCACGCCGATCACCGAGACCGGCCACCAGGCGTCGCGCAACCGCTCGATCCATTGGGGCCAGGAGATGTTCGACCAGGGCGGGCTCACGCGGGAATTCGTGAAATGGGATTACGAGCTGCGCGCCGGACAGTCGGCGGACTCCGTGGTCGACCGCGCCCTCGACATCGCCATGACCGAGCCGCGCGGGCCGGTCTACCTGACGCTCCCCCGCGAAGTCCTCGCCAATCCGGCGGTGGCGCCGCGCCGGGAGACCGCGCGGGCCATGGGTGCCAGCGCTTCGGTGCCGTCCCACGCCGCCATAGAGGAAGCCGCCGCGCTCATCGCCAAGGCGGAATTCCCGCTGATCCTCACATCCTCGGCGGGGCGTGCGCCGGAGGCGATGGCGGCGCTCGCCGCGCTCGCGGATGAATTCGCGCTGCCGGTGGTGCAGTCGGAAGCCCGCGACATCAGCCTGCCGACCGACCATGCCATGTGCCTCGGCTTCGATGCCGGCGCCTATCTCGGCAAGGCCGACGTGGTGGCGGTGTTCGACAGCGCGGTGCCGTGGATCCCGCGCGCCCATCCGCTGCGCCACGACGCCAAGGTGATCTGCTTCGGGCCCGACCCGCTGTTCACCCGCTATCCGTTCCGGGAATTCGAGGGCGATCTGCTGGTGAGCGGCGAGTCCTGCGCCGCCTTCACCATGCTGCGCGAAGCACTGGGCGGCCTGTTGAAGGCCGGCAATGCCGCGGTGGCGGCGCGCCGCAAGGCGATCGCCGGGATGCGGGAGGAGATGCTCGCCAAGCGCCGCAAGCTGATCGAGCAGGTCAAGACCCAGAACCCGGTGCACCCGCTTTATCTCGCCCACTGCCTCAACGAGCTCAAGGCCAAGGACGCCATCATCGTCAACGAGCTCGGCCTGCCGGTCAGCGCGCTCGACCTGACGGTGGCGCGCAGCTATCTCGGCTCCAGCCTCGCCGGCGGCCTCGGCTTCGGGCTCGGCGGCGGCCTCGGCGCCAAGCTCGCCGCGCCCGATCGCGAGGTCATCGCGGCGGTCGGCGACGGCTCCTATTATTTCGGCAATCCCCTGGCCTTCCACTATGTCGGCCGCGCCGAGAAATTGCCGACGCTGACCATCATCGCCAACAATCACGCCTGGGGCGCCGTGCGCCAGGCGACCCGCGACGTCTATCCCGACGGGCAGGCGACCAAGGCCAACGTCATGCCGCTGGTGGAGCTCAACCCGGCGCCGGCATTCGAGATGGTCGCGGAATCCTGCGGCGGCCGCGGCGAGAAGGTCGAGACCGCCGACCAGCTGATGCCGGCGCTGCGCCGCAGCTTCGATGCGACCCGCTCCGGGACGCCGGCGCTCTTGAACGTCACGACGCAGAACCGCTCCTGATCTGCCGGTCCTGCATCCAGGGGAACGACCCGTGAAGGTTGCCCTGCTGGCATTTATTGGTCTCTTCCTGGGCGCAATCGCCGGCGCCGTTATCGGTGTCGGCGCCGGGCTTGCCTGGACAAGCGTGTTCAAGACCAGCGGATTCGAGGGTTACAGCGGCATGCTGGTGTTTTTCACCTTCATGCCGATAGGGGCCTTGCTGGGAGCACTAGGCGGCGCCATCGGGCTGGGCATCATCGGTGCGCGCGACGGCGCGTCACCGCCGCGATAGCCCGGGTGAATCGGCGGCATCTCCGCCGTGGCATCAACGCGTTGCCTGTGCGCCCTTAAGCGACGTTGCAACTGGAATAACCTCTTGCGTCATTGGATGTTCATCAGTTTGCGCTCAAGCTGCCGCAGTCATATCTGCTACGAGTACAACGCCCATTGAACCGGGATAGTGCCGTGTCGAACTACGAAGCCGATGTCGAGCGCGGAACCGAGCTGGCCCGTCCGGTGCCGGCCCGCGCCGGTGACGAGGCGAGGCCCACGCAGGATTTCGTCGCCACGGCGGCGACCGTCGGAGTCATCGCGGCAGGTGTCGCCTTGTTCGAGGTGGCACTGATCCCGGGCATGGTGATTGGCGGTGCCGCCGTGCTGGCGCCCAAGTACCTGCCCAAATTGGGCCGGCATCTGCGGCCGCTGCTCGACTCGACCTTCCGCCGGGCCGAGCCTGCAACTCCCCCGCCGGACCGGCCTGATATCGAGGTGCCGCCGGCCGCCCCGCGGTTCGCAATCAAGCAGGCGGTGGCCAAGACCATCACCTTCCGGATCATCGTCACGACCCTGGATTTCACCACGAACTATCTGGTGCTCGGCGAATTTGCCACGGCGGCCGGCCTGTCGACCTTTGCCCTGGTCGTCGGGCCCTTGTTTTATCTCGCCCACGAAACCGCCTGGAATTATTTCGGTCCTCCTGTCGAGCGCAAACCCGGTGCGTGGGGGACCACCGTCGAGCTCCCGGTTCTCCCGCCGCTCCAGCCGGACGCGAAAGCGCCTGCGGCCGGCTGGGGAGGGTTTACGATCAGCCGCGCGCTGGCCAAGACCATCACCTTTCGCACCATCGCCACGACGATGGACTTCACCGCAAACTACGTGGTGGTCGGCGACTTCGCCACCGCGGCCTTGCTGTCGGCCTCCGGCTTCGTGCTCGGCCCCTTTGTCTATCTCGGCCACGAGATGGCCTGGGACTATTATGGCTCGCGCGGAGCGCGTACCCCCGATTCGCCGACCGCGATGGGCCTCTTGCCGGCGCCGGGTTGACGCAAAGGCTCGGCCTCGATCTTCCCCATGCCCTCGATAAGATCGTGTACTCGACCTCGACCGCTGCTTCACATAAACTGCCAATGGGTCCGGCGTCGCCCGATGGCGGACAAGACCGGCACTCGCGTGGGGGAATTGGAGGGGCAGGAAATGTGTAACTTCAATTCACGGACAAGTCTTCTTGCGGTCGCCGCTTTGACCGGGATCGTCTGGGTCGCGGCAGGACCAAAGCTGGCGGCAGAACCGGGTGCGTCGACTCCCGATTTTTCCTCCAACGACACCGCATGGGTTTTTGGCAATGCCGACTACGTAGCGATCCCGGGGGAACCGACCCCGACTCGCAGCGATCCAGCCCATCCATTTGTAACCAACAACGAATTTCGCGCGACCGGAGCGCAGCCGACGTTCCGTGTCGCCGATCTCAGCAATCCCAACATCAAGCCTTGGGCGAAGGAAATCATGAAGCGGGAGAACGACAAGGCGCTCTCCGGCGGGATGCCCTTTTCTGCGCGAGCGAGTTGCATGCCGTCAGGCGTTCCGGCCTTCATGATGGCGGTCGTCGAGCCGATCCACTTCATGCAAACGCCCAAGCAAGTGACAATGATCTTTTCGGGCGACGCGCAGGTTCGCCAAGTCTACCTGGACGTACCACATTCGGCGAATCCGAAGCCGTCCTGGTACGGCGAGTCGGTCGGCCATTACGAGGGCGATACGCTCGTGGTGGACACCATCGGACTGAACGACAAGACCTTCATAGACAACTACCGCACGCCGCATACCGAGAAGCTGCATGTCGTGGAGCGGTATAAATTGATCGATGGCGGCAAAACGCTGCAAGTGACCTTCCGGGTCGAGGATCCGGACACCTTCTATCAACCGTGGTCGGCAATCGGCAAACTGAGGCGCATCCAGATGCCGATGCATGAAGAAGCCTGCGCCGAAAACAACCAGAATTTGTTCGACTACCACATCCCGGTGGCAAACAAGCCGGACTTCTGAGCGCAGCATATATTGCTCAGTCTGCGTGCCGCGCCTCGTCCGCCGGCGCCAGGAAAGTGAACTCCGTGTCGTCATAGCGGCGCCGGTCGATCTCGGCGAATCCCTCCGGCGCCTGGAACGCGGCGTCGGCCGCCTCCTCGACGACGGCGAGGGCGTCGGGCGCGAGCCAGCCGCCAGCGCGCAGCGAGGCGAGCGCGCGTTCGGCGAGGCCGTGCCGGTAGGGCGGATCGAGGAAGGCGAGCGAGAACGGCGCGACCGGATGGGCGGCGCCGAGCTTGGTCGCGTCGCGGCGGAAGATGCGCGTCACGCCGCCGAGCCCGAGTGCCTCGACGTTCTGGCGCATCAGCGCGCGCGCCTCCGCGCCGTCGTCGACGAACAGCGCAAACCGGGCGCCGCGCGACATCGCTTCGAGGCCGAGCGCGCCGGTCCCGGCGAACAAGTCGAGCACGCGCGCCCCGGCGACGGGGTCGCCATGGCCGTGGGCAAGGATGTTGAACAGCGACTCGCGCAGCCGGTCGCCGGTGGGCCGGATTGCTTGCGATTTCGGCCCCGCCAAGGTGCGCCCGCCGAGCCGGCCGCCGACGATCCGCATTCAGCGATCCCGGTCGGGAGGGGCGCGAGGCCGCGCGGGACGCGGCCCGGAGGAGCGGTCGCGCGGCGGCGGACGCGGCGTCCGGTGGCGGCCCGGCTTCTCCGCCCCCGACGCCTTCGATTGCGGCTTCGATTGCAGCTTGGGTTCCGGCTTGGGCTTTTTGGTTCCGAACCGCTCCACCAGGATGCGGCGGCCCTTGCGGTCTTTGAGAAGGCCGGCGCGCTTGTCGGGGCGCGCTTCGTCGGCGATCTTGAGGTCGTCGCGGCGCGAGCCGCGATAGGTCCGCCGCAGCGGGGCATCGTCCTTGCGCCAGGCATGGCCGCGGCGCGGGCGCCCCGGCGGCTTTTCCGGACGGTCGTCGCGCGGCGTGCGGGAACGGCGGAACGGCTTGTCGCCACCCGGCGCATCGGCGCGGCCGCCGCGCGTGTGGCTTGCGCGCTCGCTCCGCGGCCCGTCGCCGGGCCGGGCCGGCGCCTGCGCGCGTCCGCTCCGCGGTGCGGGCTCGCCGCGCCACCGGTCCTGTCCCCGCGGGACGCGGCGCTCCTCGTGGCGCTGCTCGCGCGTGCGCACCGGCTTTACACGCTCCGCGATGGGGCTGATGAAATCGCAGCCGGCGCGGTCGGCGATGGCTTCGCCGAGCTTCTCGCGCAGCGGCGCGGTCTCGACTTCTGCGATGGCGCCGTCGCGAAGCTCGCCGAGTTCGAACGGCCCGAACGCGACGCGGATCAGCCGGTTCACCTGCAGGCCGAGATGGCCGAGCACGTTGCGGACCTCGCGGTTCTTGCCCTCGCGGATGGCGAAGCTGAGCCACACATTGGCGCCCTGCTCGCGGTCGAGCGTCGCCTCGATCGGCCCGTAATTCACGCCCTCGATGGAGATGCCGTCGCGCAGGCGATCGAGCTCGGCCTGCGCCACCCGGCCATGGGCGCGCACGCGGTAGCGGCGCAGCCATTGGGTATCCGGCAGTTCCAGCACCCGGGCGAGGCCGCCGTCATTGGTGAGCAGCAGCAGCCCTTCGGTGCCGATGTCGAGGCGTCCGACGCTCATGAGGCGCGGCAGTTCCTTCGGCAGGGCGTCGAAAACGGTCGGACGCCCCTGCGGATCGGCATTGGTGGTCACGAGGCCCGCCGGCTTGTTGTAGAGGAACAGGCGGGTGCGCTCGCGCCGCGGCAGCGGCTTGCCGTCGATGGTGATGCGGTCGCGCCCGGTGACGTTCACCGCCGGCGAGGCGATCGGCTTGCCGTTGACGGCGACGCGGCCGGCGGCGATCCAATCCTCGGCGTCGCGGCGCGAGCACAGGCCGGCGCGCGCCATCACCTTGGCGATGCGGTCGCCGGGGTGGGATGCATCGGCGCCGGCCGGAACCGGGGCGCCGGCAGGCTTGGCCGGCTTGCTGCGGCGGTCGTCGCGGTTACGGGTCATCTTCTATTGCCTTGGCGGGTCTGCTCGATAAGCATGCCGGCTGATAGCATTGTTTCACCGCGAGAACGAGCGTGGCGGATTCATTCATGGCGGGTTCTTTCATGGTGGGTTCTTTCATGGATATGGCGCTCGCGGAGGCCCGCGCCGCTGCGGCCGCCGGCGAGGTTCCGGTCGGCTGCGTCATCGTGCGCGGTGGCGAGGTTCTCGCCCGCACCCGCAACCGCACGCTCGCCGACCGCGACCCCACCGCGCATGCGGAAATGCTGGCGATCCGCCAGGCCGCCGCGGCAATCGGCTCGGGACGCCTCGTCGATTGCGATCTCTTCGTCACCCTCGAGCCCTGCACCATGTGCGCCGGCGCGCTCTCCTTCGCCCGCATCCGCCGGCTCTACTACGGCGCCGCCGATCCCAAGGGCGGCGCGGTCGAGAGCGGAGTGCAGTTTTTCTCGCGCGAGACCTGCCATCACCGGCCGGACATCTATGGCGGCATCGGCGAGCAGGAGGCCGCCGCCCTGCTGCGCGGCTTCTTCGCCGCGCGCCGGTGAGCAGCGCGACGCCGGACTTTTCGGACGATCATGCTCGAACTAAAGGACGCTCACTCCGCGATCGCCATTGCGGCGGGATGCCAGTCCATCCGGATGTGGCGGGGCTGCTCGGCGATGCGATTGAGCCAGGCGCGGATGGCGGGAAATCCGGTGAGGTCGAAATCGCATTCGTTGGCCATGTGGGTATACGCATAGAGCGAGACGTCGGCGATGGTGTAACGGTCCGCGGCGAAGAAGGGGCGGGTCGCGAGATGCTTCTCCATCACCCCGAACGCCCGGTAGCCGTGCTCCATCCACTCCTCGACCGCATGCATCTGCAGCTCGCGGCCGCCCTTGACGAGGCCGAGCCAGAAATGCGCGGCGCCGAGATAGGGCTCCAGGCTGTGCTGCTCGAAGAACATCCATTGCAGCGTCTCGGCGCGGTCGAACCTGTTGTCCGGCGCCAGCGGCGATCCGCCGGCGAGATACCACAGGATCGCGCCGGACTCCGGGAGAAAGCGTCCGGGCACGGCTTCGAGCAGCGGAACGTGCCCGCTCGGATTCTTGGCGAGGAAATCGGGCGTACGGGTCTCGCCCCGCAGGATGTCGATCTCGACGAGCTTGTAGCGGATGTCGAGCTGCGCCAGCGCGAGCCGCACCTTGTAGCAATTGCCCGACCGCTGCATCGAATAGAGCGTTAACATGTCCGCTCCCGCCATGCTGTTTCGTGAGAGCCCCGCCCCGACAGATGGGGCGTTGTGCGCGACTCACAAGAGTCGACTCACGAGAGTCGTTCCAAACAGACTTTGTTTTCCGATCACATGCAACTGCCGCACTATGAAGGCGATTGCGACCTCAATGCGGCTCTCGCAATGCGGCGTCCCACTGCGTTGCGCTGCGGTAACAACCGTGGCTTCCGCCGCGCCTGTATGAGCGCGAATAATCTCGTCCGAAACGCCCGCAGCGCGTGAAATTCTTCCATCAGCCCGCAGGTTTTTGGAACGGATGCCAGCGCTCGAACAGGCGCGTCTCTTGTGCGGCGCGGTGCAGGACGAGGCCGAGCATGGCGGCCATGGCCAGGACGCCCACCGGGACCAGCACCGCCTGGGCGACGCTGCGGGCGACGAACGGCGCGATCCACAATACCGCCAGCGCCGATTTCTCGAACGGCGCAAAGCCGTGGCGCAGACCATGGACGGCGAGAAAGGCGATCGCCGGGGCGAGCGCGGTCATGTCGTAGTCGAGGCTGTAGGGCGTCGCGAGCAGAGCCGCGATGATCAGGGCCGCGGCCTTGAGCGGGAAATCGACCTGCGCCCGCCACAGCCACACCAGCGCCGCCGCCAGCATCACCGTGACCGCCGACTGCACCGCATAGGCGAGCGCGACCGGCCCGCCCCACATCCGCACCGCGGAGAACACGCTCTGGATCTTTTGCCAGCCGGTCTCGCCCGCTTCGAGCACGACGGTGCGGGTGAAATGCGTCGAGGCGAGGAACGCCTCCCATATCGAGACGCCGAACACGAGGGTCGTGATCAGCGCCAGTACGGCGACGGTCGCCGCGGCGGCGGCGAAGCTGCGCCACCGCCCGGTGGCGGCGAGCACCAGCGGGAACAGGATGCCGAATTGCGGCTTGTAGACCATGAGGCCGAACAGCAGGCCGGCGATCCAGGGTCGGCGGTCGAGGTTGACCAGCGCGGCCCCGATCAAGGCGGCGGTGAGGAAGCCGTTATGGCCATGGCCGAGATTGATGAACACCGCGGGATAGGCGAGCGCGAGGACGAGCCATAGCGGATCGGCCGTCCCGGCGGTCGCGACCGGCGACGATCCCGCCGGCAGATCGGCTTGGGGACGCAAAACAATCGAGCGCAGCGCCGCGAGATAAAGCGCAAGCGTCGCGCCCTGCCACACCAGCAAGGCGAGCTTGTACGGCATCAGCGCCAGCCCCGCCGCGACGAACAGGAAGAATGGCGGATAGTGCCAGCCGTAGAACGGGGTCGCGGCCCCGAAGATCGCCTGCTCGCGGGCGTATTGCTGGGCCGGATCGAACGGTGCCCGCGGCTGGCCGTCCAGTACCAGGGTGCCGGCGGCATAGACGTTGGAAAAGTCGGTGCCGAGCGGGCGGCCGATGGCGTCGTTGAGGCCGTTGGCGGTACCGGCGAGATAGGCGATGGCGGCGGCGAAGGCGATCAGCAGGCCGATGCCGACGAGGCGCATGCGTTCGCGGGTGACCCAGTCGCCGCTGCGCAGCCTCTCGAGCATCGCGCTCATGACCTCGTCCTCGGCAAGTTCCGGCGAACCGGTCGAAAATGCCTATCAGGACGGGATTAAGGGAGGGTTAGAACCTTGCTCCCCACTCCTCTTCGGCCTTGAAAAGGTGCGGAGGAGATCGCGACCCGCGGAGCCCCGCCCCCCACTCCTCCCCCCGAAGCGGGGGGAGGGAGCCGGATCACGCTTCTGCGAAAGCGGACCCTAAGGCGCCTTCGTGCGGTCCACCGGCACGCCGCGCAGGTACACCGCTGCGATACGCCGTGTGTTGGTGATGTCGTCCAACGGGTTGGCATCGAGCACGATGAAGTCGGCGCTCTTGCCCGCTTCCAGCGTGCCCGCGTCGGTCATCCGCAGGAACTCGGCCGCGTTCTTGGTTGCTGCCACGATGACCTGCATTGGCGTCATCCCGGCGGCCACCATGTCCGCGATCTCGACATGGGGAGCCCACGGCGTGTTGCCGTCGGTGCCGAGCACGAGGTGCACGCCCGCCGCGCTCAGCTTCGCGGTGTTGCGCGCCTGTATCCCGTAAAAGGCCTGAGCCTTCGGCCGGTCGACGTTCTCGGCTTCGAGCTTCTGCATCTGGGCGGCGGGAAGGCTGACCTTCAGCCAGGAGATATCCGTCTTCACGCCGCGGTCGGGCAGGTTCGGATTGACCACCAGGTTCGGATGCTGCTTGACCAGGGCCATGAATTCATCATCGACGTCACGGTCGCGAACGCTGTGCGCGAACGCGTCGACGCCGGCACGCAGCGCCCCCTTCGCATCCTCGAGCGTGAAGATGTGCGCGGTGACGCGGAGCCCGTTCTTGTGCGCCTCGTCGATGACCGCGCCATACAGCGCGGGCGTCAGCTTCGGATACTTGCCGTCCCGGTCGTCGATCCAGATCTTGACGATGTCGACCTTCTTGGCAGCGAGCTCCTGCACCGCCTTGCGGCCGTCCGCCTCGGTGTCGATCCAATATGGCGCCTTGGTGCGTCCGGGCTCGGGCCGCGTGATCCCGTGCCATGCGGTGAACACCCGCGCCATGCCGGGCACGTTCTTGCCGCGCATATCGAGCTCGGCATTGGTCTCGTCCGTGCCCATGCTCATGGCGGCGCTCACGCCGTAATACGCGCGCCGCTCGAGGTCCAGCGCGACGGCTTCGGGGGTCTGGCTGAGGTGGGTGTGGGTGTCGATCATGGTCGGCATCACGGTCTTGCCGGCCAGGTTCACGCGCTTGGCACCGGCGGGCACGCGCACGTCGGCGGCTGCACCCGCTTGTGCGATCCTGGCGCCGTCGACCACCAGGGTCGCGTTTTCGATCACGCGCCCGTCGCCCACGACGAGCCGCGCGCCTTCGAACGCCGTGACGTCGGCGGCCGGCGCCTGTGCGAGCACGGAACCCGCCGATCCGCCAAAAGCGGCAAAGGCGAGTGTCGACACCAGGGCGACTGCATTCACTGCACGCATCGAACCCTCCTTAACGAGACTGGACGACGGCACTGTAGCTCTTTTTGCGGTGAAGACGGAAGATACCGAACCGGGGCACGGCGATTTCGGGTCTTTCCAGCCGCGACGGCCGGCTCCTCACTTCAGCGGCACCATGGCGGTGACGTCGACTTCGATCATCATGCCGGGCCATGCCAGTTGGGTGATATTGAGCAGCGTGTGGGCCGGCGGCGGGTTGGCGCCGAACACCTCGGAGCGGCATTTGCCGTAGTCGGCCTGGTAGCGCATGTCGGTCACGTAGGAGACGATCTTGACCACGTCGCCAAACCCGGCGCCGTTCTTCTCCAGCGCCCGCCTGATCTTGTCATAGGCGTATTTGCACTGGGCGGCGAAGTCGCCTTTGTAGAGGATGTCGCCACCCTTGCCGTTCTCGTCCTCGGCGCCGACGCCGGCGAGAAAGATCATCTTGGCCGGCCCGGTCACGGTGACGGCTTCGGAAAACCGGCCCTTGGCCCATTCGGAATAATTGTAGTTCTTCTTCTCGAATGCCGGCGCGGTCTGCGCGGAGGCGGCGGCGGAGCACAGCACCGCGGCGGCAATACACAGGGCTGTCGTGAGCGGCTTCGGCATCGCGGCCTCCTCGGATGAGCGGTGGACCCGAATATGGTAGCGCGGTTCTCGACCGGATTCATACCCGGGCGGGAGCGGCGGCACCGCGCCGGCGGCCGGCGTAAACTTTGTGGAAACCACCCCGATCTAATTACACAGCATCCTCAAGCCCCTTTACACCGGTCGCCTCGGCTTTACGTATCATGCCGTTCCGTTCGACCCGCGCAGCGCACGCAGGGCATGAATTCGTGCCGCCGGCGGTGCGCTTCGACAGCGGAGACTGAAGGCGGCGGTTCCGGGTCCCGGGCCTGCATTACGACCGGCGGCGCGTGCGGCGGCCCGCGGATCAGGACAAGAATTTCTTAACCAAAAAACACGCGAAATCGAGAAGCCACACCCCACTTGTCGAAGACTGGTGCGTTGATCCCCATGTCGAGCTTCATGAAGGCAGCGCATCGAGGATGCGGGCTGTGGCTGCGCGCGTCGCTGCAGCCGGCGACCCTGCTCGGCCTGATCATGATCGCCGGCTGCTGGATCGCCGTCGCCTACGCGACATCCGCCGAGCGCGCCACCACTCTCGAAGGCGCAATCCTGCGATCTGAAAACCTCGTTCGCCTGTTCGAGGAGAGCACCGATCAGATACTGCTGGGCATCGATCGAACCCTCTTGCTGCTTCGCAAGGGTTATGAGGAGGAGCCGGATCACTTCAACTTGCGCAACTGGGCGGAGCGGACCGCCGTCATCGGGGCCCTTACGATTCAGATATCGATCATCGGAGGCGACGGCTACGTGAAGGCCACGACGACGGACTACAGCGGCCCACCGCTGTATATCGGGGATCGCGAGCATTTCCGCGCCCATGCCGACACCGGCATCGACACGTTGTTCATCAGCAAGCCGATGATCGGGCGGGCAACGGGCAAGTGGTCGATCCAGCTTTCGCGCGGGATACGGGGCAAAGACGGCGAATTCGGCGGCATCATCATTGCCTCGCTGGACCCGGATTTCATCCAGAAATTCTACGAATCCGTCGATCTCGGTTCGCACGGCACGATTATCCTGCGCCGGCTCGACGGCGTTATCCTCGCCTCGTGCGGGCTGCTGGGTCCCTCTCTCGGCCGCCAAGCGGCACTGCAGCCGCTGACTGACGCCCTCGTCGAGCCGCCGATGGGGCACTATTGGGGTCGCGGCAACATCGATGGCGTAAAGCGATTGATCGCGTACCGCTTCGACGCGAAATTCCCGGTCATAGAGACGGTCGGCCGCGCCGAAAGCGATATCTTCGCGACCTATCTGTATGATCGCAACACCTACATCGCGGTAGCCGTGTTGATCACGATTATGGTGTTGTTCGCCATTGCCGGCGCCGCTCACTATCAGATCAGGCTCGACCGTGCGCGAGACAACCTTCGCCGCAGCGAAGCGCAGGCGGTAGAGAGAGCGCGCGCGCTGGAGCTGAAGTCCCGCGAACTCGAGGTGACGCTCGACTACATGAGCCAGGGCATCATAATGACCGATGCCGACGACAACGTTCGAGTGACCAACCGGCAGGCTGTCACGCTGCTCAGTCCGCCCGAATCGTTCCGCTTCGACCGGCCGACGACAAAAGGGCTTGTTCCGGACCCGGCGAAGCCCGGTGGCGATAGCCTTGCCCTCCGATTGCTCGATCCGGGCATCGACGAACCCCGCAAGCCGGGCGCCGGATCGATGGATGTCCAAGTCTATCAGCGGACGCTGCCGGATGGAGTCGTGCTCGAAATTCACAGCGCGCAGCTGCAGGAAGGCGGCACCGTTCGCACCATCAGCGACATCACCGAACGCAAGCGCGCCGAACAGGAGATCGAGCGGATCGCTCACCACGATGCCCTAACGGGACTGGCTAACCGCCCCCTGCTCAACAATCGCATCGATCAGGCCTTCGGCCGTATGCAGCGTTATGAGGAGAACTTTGCAATCCTGTGCGTCGATCTCGACCGCTTCAAGACCATCAACGACACCTTCGGCCATCAGGCCGGCGACGTGATACTGAGGCAGGTGACCGATCGCTTGCTCAGTTGCACCCGCGAGGTCGATACGGTGGCGCGGACCGGCGGCGACGAGTTCGTCGTGCTGCAAGCGAATGTCGGCAGGCCCGAGGACGTGACGCCGATGGCCGAACGCATTCTGGACGCCATGACTACGCCCTGCGATATCAACGGCAATCCGGTGGTGATCGGCGCGAGCATCGGCATCGCGTTGGCGCCGTCCGACGGCGCAAGTGCCGAGGAGCTCCTCGGCCACGCCGACCTTGCTCTCTATCGTTCCAAGTCCAATGGACGCAACGATTTCCGCTTTTTCGACGCGGAGATCGGCGAGTCCGCGGCCAAGCGCGTCAAGCTGGACCTGGAGCTGCGCGAGGCGCTGGCACGGGACCAGTTCGAGCTGTGGTACCAGCCGTGGATCAACATCGTGAGCGGGCGGATTGCCGGCTGCGAGGCGCTGTTGCGCTGGCGCCATCCGATCCGCGGATTGATAGGCCCCATGGAGTTCATCCCGACCGCCGAAGAAACCGGCCTGATTGGACCACTGGGCGACTGGGTGCTGCGCCGCGCCTGCCGGGACGCGTGCGGCTGGCCACGCCAAATAAAGCTCGCCGTCAATTTATCGGCGGCACAATTCATCGGCGGAAAGCTTGCCGAATCCGTCCTGGACGCGCTCGCGGAATCCGGCTTCGAAGCCGAGCGCCTCGAAATAGAGATTACCGAGACCCTCATCATCGACGACTATGAAGGGCCCCGCGAAGCGCTGCGTCGAATGCGCGAGCATGGCGTAAGCGTCGCGCTCGACGACTTCGGGACCGGATATTCGTCCCTGACCCATCTTCGGCAGCTGCTGATCGATCGCATCAAGATCGACAAGTCGTTCGTCGCGGAGATCGCGACGCGCGAGGACTGTGCGGCGATCGTGTCCGCGGTGATCTCTCTCGGCAACACCCTTGGGGTCGCCATCACCGCCGAGGGCGTCGAGACCCACGATCAACTGGTCATCCTGCGAGCGGCGGGGTGCACGGAAGCGCAGGGTTATTTGTTCAGCCGTCCAAAGCCGGCGGCCGAGATCCTCAAGACATTGTCGGCCGAAGGCGTGGGCGTCATCGCCGCCTGAAACGCCGTTCTGAGCGGCGCGCCGGCACCGGGTCGCGCCCGTCCCAGTCACAGCGCGGCGACCTCCGCCAGCAGCGCGTCGCTCACCGCGAGCCCGTCGCGCCGCGCCTTGGCGCGGGCGGCGAGCCGGCGCGAGCCCGGCAGGTGGGTTCCCGGCTGCGCCGCGATCATCTCGGCGAGGCGGCCGAAATGCGCGGCACCGCCGTCGAAGGCGCCTGGATCGAACGCGATGATCAGTTGCCCGGTGCCGGGCGGTGGGCCGTCCGCATCGAGGAACGACGAGGCCTCGGCGGCGTAATTCGCGCCGGTGAGCCCAGCGGCGAGCAGTTCCACCATCAGCGCCAGCGCGGTGCCCTTGGCATCGCCGAGCGGGAGCATGGTGCCGGCGAGCGCCGCTTCGGGGTCGGTGGTGGGCGCGCCCGCGGCGTCGAGCGCCCAGCCTTCGGGGATGTGCTCGCCTTTCTGCCGGGCCGCGAGGATGTTGCCGCGCGCGACCTTGGAGAGCGACAGGTCGACCACGATCGGCGCCGCGCCCGGTAGCGGACAGGCGAAGGCGATCGGATTGGTGCCGAACACCGCCTTGGCGCCGCCCCATGGCGCGATCGCTGCGGGCGTGTTCGCGAACAGCATGGCGACGAGCCCCGTCTCCGCCAGCCGCTCGACCGGATGGCCGGCGGCGCCGCAATGATGCGAGCGCGTGATCCCGGCGCAGGCGATGCCCGCGGCGCGCGCCATCTCCGGCAGGATCGTTTCGGCGAGCGTGATGGCGGGATAGGCGAAGCCGTGGCCGGCATCGACGATCGCGGCGCCGGCGCGCGGCCGACTCGCCTGTGGAACGGCGAAGCCGTCGACCTTGCCGATCTTGGCCTGGGCGGCGTAGCTCGGCAGCCGCGACAGACCGTGCCCCTTGAGGCCGTCGGCCTCCGCCGCCACCAGCGCCGCGGCGACGCAGCGCGCATTGTCGGTGCCGGTGCGGCAGCGCTCCAGGGTTCGCCCGACCAGGTCTTGCGCCTCCGCAATAGTCAGCGTCGGCATCGCGGCGCGCTCAGGCGCTGCGGTAGAGCTTGGTGAGCACGAATTCGCGATGTCCCAGCGCTTCTGCCGCGGTGAGCCTGCCGTTGGCGGTGCGCTGGATCATCTCGATCAAGGCATCGCCCGCCTGCGGGATGGTCAGGTCGCGACGCAGGATGCCGGACACGTCGAGATCGATGTGCTCGGACATGGTGCGCACGGTGCGCGGATTGCCGCTGATCTTGATCACGGGAAGGATCGGATTGCCGATCACATTGCCCTGCCCGGTCGGAAACGTGTGCACCACATAGCCGGCGGCCGCCATCAGCGTCACGCATTCGGCGGCGGCCGACGAGGTGTCCATGTAGTAGAGGCCGGGGCCCTTGGCGGGCGCCTCCGCGGGCTCGAGCACGTCGATATAGGTGCAGCTGCGGCCGATCTTCTCCAGATTGCCGAGCGCCTTTTCCTCGATGGTGGTGAGGCCGCCGGCGATGTTGCCCTTGGTCGGCTGGGACTCCGACAGGTCGTCCTTCTTGTGCGGCTCAATGACCTCGTCCATGTAGGCCTTCCACACCTCGTACCATTTCTCGCCGATATCGGGGGTCGCCGCCCGCGCCTTGGCGATGTGCTCGCCGCCGGTGATCTCCGAGGTCTCGCCGAAGATGCCATAGATGCCCTGCGGGATCAGCTTGTCGTACATGTTGCCGACGGTCGGGCAGGAGGCGAGCCCTGTGGTGGTGTCGCTTTCGCCGCACTTGGTGGAGACCCACAGCTCGGAGAAGTCGCACTCCTCGCGCTTGATCTCCGAAGCGCGCTGCAGATAGTCCTTGGCGACGCGCGCCGCCTTGGCGACCGTCATGATGTCGCCGCTTCCCTCGATGCCGAAGCCGGTCACCGGCTTGCCGGTCTTCTTGATGCCCTCGACGACGCGGCCGGTCCAGCCGTCCTCGATCCCGATCACGACGACCGCCGCGACATTGGGATTGGCGCCGGTGCCGATGAGGGTGCGGAAGAACACGTCGAGGTCCTCGCCGAACTGCAGCCGGCCATAGGCATGGGGGATCGCCAGCGTCCCCTTGATGTTGTTGGCCACCGCTTCGCAGGCCGCGTTGGAGAGGTCGTCGAGCGGCAGGATGACGACGTGGTTGCGCACGCCGACCCGGCCGTTCTCGCGCCGGTATCCCCAGAATTTCAGGTTGGACTTGCCGTTGGCCGCCATGGCGCTCACCACCGCTTGGTCTTGAGATTGTGGACGTGGACGTGATCGCCCTTGGCGATGTCGGAGACGGCCTTGCCGATGTCCTGGCCGTATTTCCATACGGTGTCGCCGCGCTTGATGTCGGTGAGCGCGACCTTGTGGCCGATCGGCACGTCCATTCTGCTTTCGAGACGGAAGGACGAATCGTCGGCGGTCACGACGCAGAGCATGTCGGTGCCGGCGGCGAGGCCCTCGACCACCACCACGCCGACCGTGTCCTTCTTGTCGTGCACCAGAAGATGCGGAACGCTCATGCTCCCTCCCAACGGCGATCGAGCTTTTGCGGTCTTATCGGGACATCGGGCGGCGAAGTCAACGCAGGCGCGCCGGCGCGGGGCTCGGCTGCGGCCGGGTCATGGCTCAGGACTGCCGCGCCGGAGAAGGCGTGACGTGTCCAGGAAGGAGTCTTTTGAGCGTGTTTTTGGTAGCCTATGCGCGATCAAAGGCCCACTCACCCACGGACAGGTTGCGCGCCGCTCGATGTCCTCGCCGGTTTATCTCCCAGACCCCCGCAAGCCGCGGCGACCGTCGCGCCGCGCGCTGGCGATCGCCGGCGTGGTCGCCGCCGTCTCGGTGGGTTCGATCGTCGTTTGGCTCGAAGAGACGCAGCGGGCTCCGGTTGCACCGAAAACGACGCCCGTGCCGCCTCCGCCGCCACCCGTGCAAGCGCCGGCTGAAAGTGCCCAGCCGGCACTCGGCAGCATCGGGCCGCTGTCGCCGGAACGCGAACGGGCGTTGAAGCCGCTGGAGAGCTTCCGCGACTGCGCCAAGGACTGTCCCGAGATGATCGTGATTCCGGCGGGTGCATTCACGATGGGATCCCCCCCGGCTGAAACGGGCCGCTTCGACAATGAAGGCCCGCCGCGCCAGGTGACGATCGCCAGGCCGTTTGCGGTATCCAGGTTCGACGTGACGTTCGCCGACTGGGACGCCTGCGTCGCCGCCGGCGGCTGCCCGGCGATCGGCGATGCCGGTTTTGGACGGGGAACGAAGCCGGTCATCAATGTCACCTGGAACGACGCCCGGCAGTATGTGGCGTGGCTTTCCAAGACGGCCGGCCGGCCCTACCGCCTGCTCACGGAGGCCGAATGGGAATACGCGGCGCGCGCCGGCGCCACGACGGCCTATCCCTGGGGCGAGGAGGTCGGCGAGGGCAACGCCAATTGCAACGGGTGCGGCGGCGCGTGGGACAATCGCGAGACGTCGCCGGCCGGATCGTTCAAGCCCAATGCATTCGGCCTCTACGACATGGCCGGCAACGTGTGGCAATGGGTCGAGGATTGCTTTCATGGCGACTATCGCGACGCGCCCGCCGACGGTTCGGCGTGGACCGGCGGAGATTGCAGCCGCCATGTCGTCCGCGGCGGTTCCTGGGTCGACCGGCCGCAATTCTCCCGCTCCGCCCACCGGCAGAGTTTCTCCGCCGTGTTCCGGATCAGCAATCTCGGCTTCCGGGTCGCGAGAACGCTCGCGCCTTGAACGCTTGCTCCTTGAACCTTTCCGTGCGCGGCGCGGGCGGTGTATCCTCCTTCGGTGCTGCGCGGATTAGGCGCCGATCAATCAAGCCATCCGAAATGCAGGGAGGAAACCCATGTTGGAGCGAAGCTCGGCCGCTGCGGTTGCTGTGGCGCTGGTCGCCGCGCTGACGATGACGATCGACCGCGCCCAGGCCGCCGACGGTGCGAACTACCCGGACTGGAAGGGCAAATGGGAACGTTTCGTGGTTCGCGGGCTTCCCGGCCAGCCGTCCCACGATCAGACCAAGCCCTGGGGGTTCGGACAGCAGGCGCCGCTGACGCCCGAGTACAAGGCGGTTCTGGAGGCGAGCATCGCCGACCAGGCCGAAGGCGGGCTGGGCAATTTCCCCACCACCCTGGGGCGCCCCGCCGGCATGCCGAACATGATGATGGCATTCGGGCCGCTGGAATTCGTCGTCACGCCGCACACCACCTATGTCCTGATCGGTTGGCATGACCATTACCGTCGCATCTTCACCGACGGACGCGACTGGCCGGCAGCGATCGAGCCGAGCTTTTCGGGCTACTCGATCGGCCGATGGATCGACGAAGACGGCGACGGAATCTACGACCTGCTCGAAGTCGAGACGCGCGGCTTCAAGGGGCCCCGCGCCTTCGACGAAACCGGCCTGCCTCTGCACGTCGACAACCAGTCCATCTTCAAGGAGCGCATCTACCGCGACAAGGCTGATCCGAAAATCCTCCATGATGAAATCACCACGATCGACCATGCTCTGACCCATCCGTGGATCGTCGACAAAAGATACGTGCATAATCCGAATCCGCATCCGGACTTTGACGAGTTCTACACGACCGAGAACAATGCGCAGATCGCCATCGGCAAGGAGAACTATTTCCTGAGCGCGGAAGGACTCCTGATGCCCGCCAAAAAGAACCAGGCGCCGCCCGATCTGCGATATTTCAAGCAGGCGCAGCCGCCGAAGTGAACACCGGGTCGGCGGGTCAGGCAAATGGCAGTAATCCAAGGCCGTGCAGACCTGCCTCGGAGGCTATCGATCCGATGCGATCGACCCGAACTTGCCCGCCCGGATTCGCCGAACCGACTCGCCGAACCGACTCGCCGATGCCGGCTTGTCAACTTAGCTCTGTTGGCGGACACTTGCACGTGGCGGGAGATGCTGGGGTCCGACCCGGTCGGGGCGACCTGGGGCGTCGGCGTGCGGCGCGCCCCCAACGTGACGAATTGGGGTTGGACCACCGCGATGGCGGCAGATTCCCACTTTGATGATTACCGGTGCACACGACAAGCAGGTGCCGTCGCCGCGGGTGCACGATCTCTATGCGGATCTCGGCTCGAAATCCAAGGTGCTCATCGACCTCGCCTGCTCGTCCCACAATGCCATGTGGGAGAAGAACCACCTGCTGCTGTTCCAAGCCTCGTTGGAATGGCTGACCAAGGGGACGGTGAACGGGGTGGAGCAGGGCATCGTGCGCCTCGGATATTGAGCGGCCGAACGCCGCCATACCGTACGCGGCCTGAAAGTCAGCAAACGCGCCGGGGCATTTTCTTGCCCGAAGGCGGCGGAACCGCCGGTCTCGATCGATTTTCCGGGGCGCATCTGTGGCGCACCGTTGCTGATCCGCATCACCGCCGGCTGCCAGCCAGAAATTGCAAGCCACCGAAGCACTTCGTGACCGGGCCCCGGTGGGGCACCTTCGGTCCTTGCCCTGGGCGCAACCGGCCGAGATTCCGCCCCCGGCCGGCCAGCAAAAAAATGACAATCTTTCGGCGCAGCCGCTATAATCGGTTGCGGCGCGGCATCGGGGGGTGGCACGACCTGTATGATCGGATTGAAGCGGTTCGTCCGCCCCGAATTCGTTTTTTCGGTCGCCGCCCATGTGGGGATCCTGCTGCTGGGCCTGCTGCTTTTTGGCGCGGAGGCGGTTCGACCGGCGCCGCCCGAGCCGATGACCGTCGAACTCGTGCCGCCGAGCGAAGCGCCGCCGTTCGAAACGACGCCGCAGGTCGAAGGCACCCCGTTGGACTCCACCTCGACCGGGTCGGAGGTGTCATCGGATTCCAAAACGGGGAGCGCCACCGCGGAGCGGCCCCGGCCCAAAACGGCCGAACCGTCGCTGGAACAGGCACAAACCCGCTCCAACCCCCAGCACAGCGCCAGCCTGGCGGCCGCACTGCCGCAGCCGGCACCGCCCGAGGATCCACAGCCCGAGACGCAGCCCCAGGCATCCGAGCCGATCCTTCCCCCGAGCACGCCGACAACTGAGCCCCAGCCGAGCCGCGAGGAGGCGACGAAGCAGCCGAACGTCGGTGAAATGTTCGCGATGCCGCTGGCGCTCCCGGGCGGACGGCTCGGCGGCGGCTTCGACGCCCCCGCCAGCAATCCCGCCATGCTCCCGCACGATGATACCGCCGCATTCCGCGCCCGCGTCAGCTCCTGCTCGCACTTGCCGCCAGACATCGCCGTCGACGAGAAGGTCATGATCCTGCTGCGGGTCTCCTTCAAGCGCGACGGCACCCTGGCGAGACGTCCGGAACTGCTGGACGCGAGCTATTCACCGAAGACGTTGGAGCTGCTGCAAACCGCCATCGGCGCCCTGGAAAAGTGCCAGCCCTATCCCGAGCTCCCGGCGGACAAATACCAAAAGTGGAAGACGCTCGACCTCACGGTCACGCCGCGGGCCCTCTCCCGCGACTGACGGCGCGTTCGACTGCATCTTGCGGTATCCCACGATGCCGTCAGCCGAGCTTGCGCTTGATGAGCTTCTCGGCATTGCCGACGTAGATTTTCCGCCGTGCGACGTCATCGATATCGAGCCGGTCGATCACCGCGATGGTCGGTGCGATCGGGCCGAGCGGCGTGTCGGTAGCGAACAAGATGTGGTCGGCGCCGAAGAACTCGAGCCCGCAGGGAATCCCGTATTTGCCGCCGAACATCGCGGTGTCGCCGTAGAACTCTTTGAAGTAGTCGAGATGGGGGCGCTGGAGCGAGGGCAGCACGTTGGAATAGTCCTCGCCGGTGGTGCGGGCGCCGAGCACGTCGAGGCCGGGACCGACGCGGCCGTCGAAATAGGGGATCATGCCGCCGCAATGATGGGTCACGATCTTGATGGCCGGATGGCGGTCGAACAGGCCGGAGAACACCAGCCGGCTCATGGCGACCGAGGTGTCGTAGGGCCAGCCGAAGCACCACCACATCTCGTAGCGCGATTTTGTCTCGGCGGGGTAGTCGGGCATGGCCGCGGTCCGCGCCGGATGCAGCCAGATCGGCAGGTCGAAATCGGCGAGCGCCGCGAACAGCGGCGCGTGGGCCAGACCATCGAGCGGCTGGCCGGCGAGCGGGGTGAACATCTGGATGCCGCAGGCGCCGAGCTGCGTGATGGCGCGCGCGGCCTCGGCGACCGCGCCGTCCACGTCGGTTGCCGACACCGCGGCGACGAAGCCGGGGAAGCGGTCCGGGTGCCTGGCGCACAATTCCGCCATGGCGTCATTGCCGATGCGCGCCAGCCTCGCGCCAGTCGCGCCCGCGGCGATGTCCTCGATGGGCGGGTTCGGGAGCGAGATGATCTGGCGGTAGTCGCCGAAGGTGTCCATCTCGCGAAAGCGTTCGTCGAGGTCGAACAGCTTGGTGATGGTGCGCAACCGCTTGCCTAGGTTTTCGGTCTGCGGCGATACCTTGGTCATTTCCTGGAAGAATGCCTCGGGATAGATGTGGCAATAGATGTCGATCAAGGGGTAACTGGCCATCGGCGGTTTCCTCGCGGCTTTCGTCGATTACCGATATCAGGGATCGCGCCGCAGGCAACTCGAGCGCCCACGAGTCTCAAACCCGGTTCACACGCGATGCTCTCTTTCCTCAACGGCGAAACCAGGCTTCACGTCATCGTCGGCGATCCGGTCGGCCAGACCAAATCGCCCGCCGGCCTCACCGCCGAATTCGCGGCACGCGAGGTCGACGCCGTCTGCGTCCCCATCCACGTGACGGCCGATGATTTCGACGCCTTCATGGTCGCGGCGAAGCGCGTGATCAATCTCGACGGCATCGTCGTCACCATGCCCCACAAGTTTTCGGCGCTGCGGCATTGCGATGAAATGTCCGACCGCGCGCGCTTCCTCGGCGCCGCCAATCTCCTGCACCGCCTCGCGGGCGGCCGCTGGCGCGGCGACATGACCGATGGCGTCGCCATGGTCGCCGCCTTGCGCAAGGCCGGATGCGAGCCCGCCGGCAAGCGTGCCCTGCTGGTAGGCGCCGGCGGGGCCGGCTCCGCGGTCGCGGTCGCGCTGATCGAGGCGGGCGTGGCGGTACTGGCGGTCGCCGAGGTCGACGCGGAGCGCCGCGACCGCCTGATCGCGCGCCTCGCGGCGCGCAGGCCGGGCGCGGTGACGGCGGGCTCGGCGGACCCGGCCGGATTCGACCTCGTCGTCAACGCCACCCCGATCGGCATGGCGCCCGGCGATCCCCTGCCCGTCCAGGCGGAGCGGCTCGAAGCCGGTGCCACCGTCGCCGATCTCATCACAAGGCCTGCGATGACGCCGCTGCTCGAGATCGCGCGCCGGCACGGCTGCCGGATCGCCTCCGGCGCCGACATGTTCGCGGTCCAGGCCGGCTACATGGCCGACATCCTGCTGGGGACCAAGAGATAGGCGGGCGAATTTCTTGCCCTCCCCGACTTCGGGGAGGGCAGGGTGGGGTTCTTTCTTCCTCGATTGGCCATGCCCGTGGCCCCACCCGACCGAGCTTCGCTCGGCCACCCTCCCCGAAGTCGGAGAGGGGCAGGCGCCGCTTGCGTTGCCGCGCGCGTTTCGGCATTGCTGCGGGCGGCCGCGTGCCCAATTTCGACCGAGAGGAAATTCCCGTGCCCGACACATCCGCGCAACTGCGCCATGACCTTGCCGTCGCCAATCGAATCCTCGGCCACGAAGGCGTGATCGACGCTTTCGGCCATGTCAGCATCCGCCATCCCGGCGACGCCGGTCGCTATTTGCTGTCGCGGTCGCGCGCGCCGGCTCTGGTCGAGCCCGACGACATTCTCGAATTCACCCTGGACTCCGAGCCGGTGAAGCCGCCGACGGTGCAGCTCTATGCCGAACGGGTCATTCACGGCGAAATCTACAAGGCACGGCCCGATGTCCTCGCCGTCTGCCACCATCACGCCGCGGCGATCATGCCGTTCTGCATCAGCGGCGACCCGGTGGTCCCGGTGTTCCACCTCGGCGCCGCCATGGGCCCGGTGGCGCCGTTCTGGGACAGCCGAGACGATTTCGGCGACACCAATCTCCTGGTGGTCAAGCCGGAGGAAGGCGCCTCGCTCGCCCGCGCGCTGGGCGGCCATTCCATGGTGCTGATGCGTCGACATGGCGCAACCGTGGTGGCCAAGAGCCTTCGCGAGCTGGTGTTCCGCTCGATCTATTCCTGCGACAATGCGCGTTACCTGAGCGAGGCCAAGCGGCTCGGCAATTTCGGGCCGCTGACGCCGGGCGAGATCGCGATGGCGCAGGCGCTCTATGAACGGCCGAACACCCACACGCGGGCGTGGGAATACTGGTCGACGCGGCTCGCCAAGCGGGGCGAGATGCCGCCGGCGCCGCGAGCCGGAAAAGCCGCCACGAAAGTCGCCCCTGCCAAGAAGAAGCCGGCGGCAAAGCCGCCAAAGTCAGTGAAGTCGTCAAAGACGCAAAAGACGCAAAAGCCGACAGGAAGGAAACACAGATGAACCGGGCCCACCTCATCAGCCTCGCGCTGGCGCTGGCCGTGCCGGCGCTCTTGCCACTGCCGCTCCACGCCGACGACACGCTCAAGGTTGCGATCGGCCAGATCAACAATTGGGAGAACCAGGCGCCGACGCTGGGCCAGGACGCCGGCATCTTCAAGAAGAACGGCCTGGTGCTGGAGACCTTCGGCACCGCCGGGGCCGGCGAGACGCTGCAGCCGATCATCTCCGGCAGCGCCGATATCGGCATCGGGGTCGGCGTCGCCGGTGCCATGCGCGCGTTCTCGACCGGGGCGCCGGTCCGTATCCTCGCGCCGGCCTTCACCGGCTCGTCGGACCTCTTTTGGTATGTGCGCGCGGATTCGCCGATCAAGTCGCTCGCCGACGCCACCGCCGCCAACACCGTCGCCTATTCCACCAACGGATCGAGCTCGCACAACATCGTGCTCGCCTTCATCGACGAACTCGGCCTCAAGGCGAAGCCGACGCCGACCGGAAGCCCGCCTGCGACCCTGACCGCCGTCATGTCCGGCCAGGTCGACATCGGCTGGGCGGCGCCGCCGATCGGGCTGCAGGAGGTCAAGGACGGCAGGCTGCGCATCATCGCCCGCGGCAGCGACGCGCCCTCGCTGCGCGGCCAGACCGTGCGGGTCACCGTCGTGAACGCCGACCTGCTCAAGCAGCGCCCCGACGTGGCGGCACGCTTCGTCAAGGCGTACCGGGAATCGGTGGACTGGATGTACGCCGACCCCAAGGCGCTCGAGCTCTACGCCGCGAAAATCGGCAAGCCGCTCGATCTCGTCAAGCAGACGATCGCGCAATTCTACCCCAAGGAGGTGCTGCAGACCGACAAGATGGCGGACATGCCGGGCATCCTGCGCGACGCCGTCAAGCTCAAATATCTGCGCGAGCCGCTGACCCCCGCACAGCTCACCGAGTTGGTGCGGACACCGCCGCGGTGACGGCGGCGGTTCCGGTGTGGCGGTTCCCGGTCCGGCGGTTCCTGGTGCAAGCATGACATTGGACGAAACCCACGATCCCGCGCTGCGCAGCTGGGTGGCGAGCGCCAATGTGCCGGACGGCGATTTCCCGATTCAGAACTTGCCCTATGCCGTGTTCCGGCGGCGCGGCGACGGTGCGCCGCCGTGCGTCGGCGTCGCCATCGGTGCGGAAATCCTCGACATCGCGGCGGTCGCCCATCTCATGGATGGCATCGCCGCGGGCACCGCTGCCGCCTGCGCGTCGCCGCACCTCAATGGCCTGATGGAACGCGGTCCCGAGGCCTGGGCGGCTCTGCGCCTGGAACTGTCCCGGCTGTTGCGCACGGGATCGACGGACCGCAGCTCCGCGGTCGAGACCCACCTGACGCCGGTCGATGCCGCGGAGCTGCTGCTCCCGGTGCGGATCGGCAACTTCACCGATTTCTTCGCCTCGATCTTTCACGCCACCAATGCCGGCCGGCTGTTCCGGCCCGACAATCCGCTGATGCCGAACTACAAATACGTGCCGGTCGCCTATCACAGCCGCGCCTCCTCGGTACGCCTGAGCGGGATGCCGGTGCGCCGGCCGCTGGGGCAGACCAAGCACCCGGAC
>Ga0302326_10002258_pt1 | contig 47146 bp, 43 predicted proteins | sample Palsa_T0_3_FD_202264 | JGI IMG/M metagenome (GOLD analysis project Ga0302326, IMG submission 202264) | Peat permafrost microbial communities from Stordalen Mire near Abisko, Sweden - Palsa_T0_3 | ecosystem: Environmental > Terrestrial > Soil > Palsa > Peat permafrost | place: Sweden: Abisko... | reverse complement strand
CAGGACCGCGTTCCTTACGACGAGACCCGTTACGTTGCCTCTCTTCGCCAGAGAAAATCACCGCTCGCCGCTCACCTCTCCACTGCCTGATTTTGCTTGATCGGTTGTGCTCAGGTGATGGTTCGGCATTTGTAACCTACGATTCGCCATTTGCCACCTTCCGACCGCAATAATCTTTTTCGGCACCACGCTTCAACCGCAAAAGCGAATCCGCGGGGCCTTCCTTCAACCTCAGACTGAGTAAGACGCGTGTGAGCCGACCTCGCCAACCGCTTGGGAAACCAAAATTGCAATGGTAGTTGACGCGACATCGCTCGCCCTCAAGCGGAACACAATCCATCGCCTCGTGAACCGTAATGCCAATTGGAAACCTTGCATCCAACTCGAGCTTGTAATTCGTCGCATCGACGAGCGTGTATTGAAACGCGACACCAAGATGCAGCCAGCGCGGGCCCGCCTCACCGAGCATGCGCTGACCCTTGACCGCCGGGCCCGGCGGTTCAACGCTGATGACGCGAACGTTGTAGAAACTTCCCCAGCCGGAGATATTCGTGAGCATCATCCACACGATGCCGACGGGCGCCTCGACAATCTCGGTGGGGCAAGCTGCGTAGTTTGTCGTCGTAATGGGGGCCGAGTCTATTGGATCGTTTGCCGAACGTCCTAATGATCCGCGGCGACGGATGGCGCGCCTCCTGTCCCAGCAGGAGGCGTGACAGACTGAGACGTCGGATCCGGTAGTTGTTGGTTCGGCAAAATAATTAGCCTGGGAAGAGCGGAGGCCTCCGGGCTCATGCCCGGGAGCCCATCTTCGCGAGCATGGCCTCGACGCGGGCCTTTGAGGATACCACGCCTTCAACCGGCACACGCGGGCTCAGCTCGATGACGAGGAAGTGCTCGGGGCGCCAGTACGAACTCACCATCCCAAAGTCGATCGCACCGGATCCGATCGCCTGGTGATCCCTGCCCTCGGAATCCACGTCATGGAGGTGGAACCCGAGCAGCCGGCCCGCGTTGGCCTCCAGCAGGCGGCGGTGGTCGACGAGGCCCATTCCCTCCTTCAGGTGGGCGTGGCCCGAATCGTGCCAGTAGCCCGCGGGCGCGGGCGGCGGCAGGCCGGCGAGGAAACCGGGGAAGTCGGCGTCGACCGGAAGCTCCTCGAACCTCTCGCGATTCTCGAACCCTAGCCGGATGCCCTTGCCCGCCGCATAATCAAGGGCGCCGCGGACGGATTCCTGGGTCCTCTCCCAATAGGGCGCCATGCGCCCGCGCAGCTTAAGCAGCGCCTTCTCCATCAGGGCGAGGTAGGCCTTGTCGCCCGACCTGACCGCGTCCGGGTGGGCCCTCCGGTAGGACTCCATGTGCCGGTCGGGCTGGAGCCAGAGGTACCTGACGCTCCCCAGGTGGCAGACCAGGACGGAGGCCCCGACCTGGGAGGCGAAGTCGATCGACCGCTTGGTCTGGCGCACCCACTGCTCCCTCTCGCGTTTGTCGGCGGGCGACGGCTGGAAGAAATTCGGGGCGGCGTGGAGCACGCCCATGGGCAGCGGGCAGAAATTGTGCGTCGAGCCGACCTTCACGATCCCCTCCTCGACGGCCTTCAGGATGCCGGGGACGAGCGTGATCCGGATCCCGTGGCTAAGCTCGACACGGTCGAAGCCGAGATCCGCGATCTCCCGCAGCATCGCGTAGCCGTCCCGGTGGCGCTGAGAACACCAGCTTGTCGATAGGGCGGGAGCGGCGTTCACGGAGCATCCAAGATCGAAGAAGCCCCGTGATTTGCACGAAGAAAAACCGCGGCCGACCGGTGTCGGAACGCGGCTTCAGGATCCGTAAGCGGCTGGCTCAGCTGTCGTAGCGGCGGCGGAGCATCGCGGTGAAGGCCTGGACCTTCTCCTTGCGGCGGCGCCTCTCGCACGGCTTCTCGTAGTAGCGCTTGGCGCGGGTTCCCTTGATGATGTTCTCGCGGTCGAGCTTCTTCTTCATGCGCCGAAGCGCACGGTCGATGGGCTCGTTCTTGCGGATCTTGATTTCGATGGACATGGGCTGCGGGCGATTCTCTCGGGAAAAGCCGGCTAATAGGCCACGGAGGGGCGCAACCGTCAACGGTTAAAAGGGCGGGCGCCGGCCGCTTTGCGCCGCTTCCTGCTTGCTCCCCGCCCATGCTGATCTTGGTTAAACCTCGCGTGCCGCCCGCCCAAAAGAACTTCGTCCATCTCCATGTCCATTCGGACTACAGTCTGCTCGACGGGGCATGCAGGATCGACCGGCTGACCGACCGGGCGGGCGAGCTGGGGATGACGTCGCTCGCGCTGACGGACCATGGCAACTTGTTTGGGGCCATAGACTTCTATACCGTGGCAAAGAGCAAGGGGATCAAGCCCCTGATCGGCTGCGAGCTCTACCTTTCCGATGGCTCCCGCCTGGAGAAGCAGGGCAGGAGCGACGAGGGCAGGAGCATCTTCCACCTCGGCCTCCTGGCCCGGGACATCGAGGGCTACCGGAACCTCCTCAAGCTGGTCAGCGATGCCCACCTCAGGGGGTTCTACTACAAGCCACGGACCGACCTGGAAACGCTCGCCCGGCATGCGAGGGGCCTGATCGGCTTCACCGGCTGCCTCGCCTCGCTTGTGCCGCAGCACCTGATGAACGACCGCTGGGAGGAGGCCCGGAAGGCGACCGCGCGGTTCGTCGACATCTTCGGCCGCGAGAACTACTTCGTGGAGATCCAGGACCACGGCATCGCCGAGCAGCGCAAGATAATCCCGGGACTCCTCAAGCTGGCCCGCGAGTTCGGACTGAAGGTCGTGTGCTCGAACGACGTCCACTACGTCCACGCGTCCGACGCGGGGCCGCACGACGCGATGCTGTGCATCCAGACGGGCGCGAAGATCGAGGACGAGAAGCGGATGCGCTTCGAGGGGCAGCAGTTCTACCTGAAGTCGCACGCCGAGATGGAGCGGGTGTTCGCGGAGGTTCCCGAGGCCCTCGCCAACACCGAGGCGGTCGCGGAGATGTGCGACCTGGCGATACCCTTTCCCACGGGGAGCGAACGGTACCCCAAGTTCCCGCTGCCCCCTGAGGTCGCGACGGACAGGCCGGGATACCTGAGGAGCCTGTGCATCGAGGGCCTCCAGCGCCGGTACGGCGTCGACTTCCATGCGCCCGACGCGGCCTCCGATCCCGGGCGCGCGCGGATCCTGGTCGAGCGCCTGGATTTCGAGCTCGGCGTCATCGCGTCGACGGGCTTCGTCGACTACTTCCTCGTCGTCTGGGACTTCATCCACTGGTCGAAGTCGAAGGGAATCCCCGTCGGGCCCGGGCGCGGCTCGGGCGCCGGCTGCCTCGTCGCCTACCTGCTGGGCATCACCAACCTCGACCCGCTCCGGTTCAAGCTGCTCTTCGAGAGGTTCCTCAACCCGGAGCGCGTCTCGCCGCCGGACTTTGACATCGACTTCTGCATGCGCCGCCGGGGCGAGGTCATCGACTACGTGAGGCGCAAGTACGGCGAGGGGTGCGTCGCGAACATCATCACGTACGGCACGCTGGGCGCGAAGATGGTGATCCGGGACGTCTCGCGGGTCCACAACCTCGCCTACGCCGAGGCCGACCGACTGGCCAAGATGATCCCGGACGAGCTCAACATCACCCTCGAGCAGGCCATCGCGAAGTCGGCGGAGCTGCGCGAGGAGGTGGCGAGGAACCCGGCCGCGGGCAGGATCTTCGAGCAGGCGCGGGTGCTGGAGGGAATGGTCCGGAACACGGGCAAGCACGCCGCGGGGATCATCATCACGGACCAGCCGATGGAGGAGTTCGTCCCACTGACCCTCCAGGAGGGCGACGTCACGGTCCAGTTCGACATGAACGCCGTGGGAAAGCTCGGGCTCCTCAAGATGGACTTCCTGGGGCTCAAGACGCTGACGGTGATCGCGGACGCCGTGGACAACATCCGAAGGACCGTCGACCCGGGCTTCGACATCGAGAAGGTCCCCATCGACGACGCGAGGACCTTCGCCCTTCTCAACAGCGGGAGGACCACCGGGGTGTTCCAGCTGGAGTCGGCCGGCATGCAGAACCTCTGCCGGCAGCTCCAGGTGTCCTCGATCGACGAGGTCATCGCGCTCATCGCGCTGTACCGTCCGGGGCCGATGGACTGGATCCCCGACTACATTCGCGGCAAGAAGGACCCGAGCACGGTGCGCTTCCCCCACAAGCTCCTCGAGGAGGTCTGCCGGGAGACCTACGGCGTGATGGTCTACCAGGAGCAGGTCATGGAGGCGGCGAAGATCATCGCGGGCTACACCCTCGGGGGCGCGGACATGCTCCGCCGGGCGATGGGCAAGAAGGACCCCGAGGCGATGGCGCAGGAGCGCGGCAAGTTTGTCGCGGGGGCGAGGCGGCTGCACGGGATCGACGAGAAGACGTCCGACGCGATCTTCGACATCCTCAACAAGTTCGCCGGGTATGGGTTCAACAAGTCCCACTCCGCGGCCTACGCGCTCCTCAGCTACCAGACCGCCTTCCTCAAGGCCAACCACCCGGTGGAGTTCATGGCCGCCATGCTCAGCTCCGAGCTCGGCAACGCGGACAAGGTCGCGCATTTCGTGGCCGAGTGCGAGGCGATGGGCCTGTGCGTCATGGGCCCCGACGTCAACGAGTCGCGGGAGATGTTCACGCCGGTCGGCGCCAAGATCCGGTTCGGGCTCGCCGGCATCAAAGGCGTCGGCGAGCTGGCGGCGCAGCGGATCATCGCGGAGCGTGAGGCCAACGGGCCGTTCGCGGACTTTGACGACTTCGCGGCGCGCGTCGACGGGCGCGCGGTCAACAAGCGCGTCCTCGAGCACCTGGTCAAGACGGGCGCTTTCGACTTCAGCCGCGCGAGCCGGCGGCGGATCTTCGACGGGATCGACGCCGCGATCGCGGCGGGCGCGGCGAGGGCGCGCGACAAGGCGGCCGGGCAGGACACGTTCCTCGTGATGCTCGCGGGGCCCGCCGCGCCGAGGAACAGCGCCGGGCACCGCGACGCGGATCCCTCGCCGGACTTCGGCGCGCAGGAGCGGCTGTCGTTCGAGAAGGAGCTCCTGGGGTTCTACGTCTCGGGGCACCCGATGAACACCTACGCGGGGCTCTGGGAGGCGGTCGACACGGCGCCCGCGGACGAGCTTTCCGGCCTGCCGGACCGGGGCGAGTTCCGGCTGTGCGGGATCGCGGGCAACATCGTCAAGAAATACTCGAGGAAGGACAACCGGCCCTGGGTGGCGTTCACGCTGGCGACCCGCAAGTCGACGATCGCGCTCAACATGTTCGCCGACGCCTTCGCGGCCCACGGGTCCGTCCTCGCGGAGAACGCCCCGGTCCTCGTCCAGGGAAACATCATCCGCGGGGCCGAGGGGCCGCGCGTCAACGTGAGGGAATGCTACCCCCTCGACACCGCCGTGGCGCGCATCGCGCGCAAGGTGACCTGGCTGCTGAGGCCGGGCCATCCCGAGACCGGGCACTTCCTGCGCAGCCTCCGCGACACGGTCGTGCGCGAGCCGGGTGACACGAGGATCGAGTTCGCGTTCCTCATGGAGGGCGGAAATGCGGCCGTCGCCGAGGCAAGCGCCGCGCTTTCCTGGCGCCTGACCGCGCCCGTGTTCCTGGACCTGCGCTCCCATCCCTGCGTCGCCGGGATCACGCTCGAGACACGGCCGCTCGAACTGAAGCCCGACACGCGATGGGCGAGACGCTAGAGAACCATGCGGCGCGGGTGCTGGCGTCGATAAGGCCCGGCGTCCCCGCCGACGAGGCGCTCCGCGAGTACCTGGCGGGCAACCGCAGCCTCGGCGCCGTGGGCAGGCGCTCGGTGAGCCGGGCCGTGTTCTCCTATTTCCGCTGGCTCCGCTGGCTTGGGCCCGGCGAGTCGGCGCAGAAGCGGGTCGTCGGCGCGCTCGGGCTGCAGGCGCGCTTCGAGCGCGACCCCTCGTGCGTCAAGGTCGAGGCGCTCGCCGCCAGGTCCGTGCCGGGGTGGCTCGGCGCGGAGATGGACCTCTCCCCGGCCTACCTGCGCCGGCTCCAGGCGGAGCCCCCGCTGTGGATCCGCACGAAGATCGGCGCCACGGGCGAGATCGAGCGGAGCCTCGGCTTCTGCGAGCGCGCAGTGCTGCGCGACCCGCTGGCGGTGCCCGGGGACCTCGCCGCGCTGCGCTACCGCGGGACGGCCGACCTTCACCGGGCGCCGGGATTCGAGTCGGGGATGCTCGAGATCCAGGATCTCTCGTCGCAGCTCGTGGGCCACGCGTGCGCGCCGCGGGCCGGCGAGACCTGGTGGGACGCGTGCGCCGGCGAGGGCGGAAAGACGCTTCACCTCTCGGACCTGATGCGGAACAAGGGCTTGATCCTGGCGTCGGACCGCTCGGCGCGCCGCTTGACGCTTCTCAAGCGGAGGGCGGCGCGGGCCGGCGTGTTCAACTACCGCGCGGCGGCCTGGACGGGAACGGGGCCCGCGCCGTTCAGGACGAGGTGCGACGGCGTGCTGGTCGACGCCCCGTGCAGCGGCGTCGGCACCTGGCAGCGCAACCCGCATGCCCGCTGGACGACCTCGATCGAGGATGTCCGCGAGCTGGCCGGGGTGCAGGCCGACCTCCTCGCGCGCGCCGCGGCATCGGTGAAGCCCGGCGGCAGGCTGGTGTACGCCGTCTGCACGCTCACCCGGAGCGAGACATCGGCCGTCGCCGACGGGTTCGAGGGGGCCCACCCCGATTTTGAGCCTGCCCCCCTGACGATCGCGGCCGCCCCGGCCGTGTCACGCGTCACGCTCCTTCCGCAGGACGTGGACGCAAACGGGATGTTCATCGCGGCATGGACGCGCCTCCGCTAGGAGGCTGGCCAGCAGGCCCTTAGCATCCCAAAGGGGGGATCTGCCTTGCGGCGGGGATTTTTTGAGGGGATCCTCTGTTTCCGAATAAAATGAGATCCCTGCTTCTCCGCGCATCCCTGGGACTGGCCGCATTCGCGGCGCTTGCAGCGGGCCCGCTGCGGGCCGATCCCGAGTATCCCAAGATGGGCCCCGACATCTACGACGTCCATGCGGACGGCTCGGCGCAGGTCGCCGCGGCGGTCAGCCAGGCGGCCGCGGAGCACAAGCGCGTGATCGTGGACTTCGGGGCGAACTGGTGCATCTGGTGCAGGAGGCTCCATTCCACGTTCGAGAACGATCCCTCGGTGTCCCGGGCATTGGGGAAGGATTTTGTCGTTGTGCTGGTCGACGTGAACACCCGAAGCGGAGTGAATCGCAACGCGGACCTGAACGCGAAGTACGGCAACCCGATCGAGCACGGAATCCCCATGCTCGTCGTCCTGGATTCCAGCGGCAGGCAGCTGACGACGAAGGACTCCGGCGATCTCGAGGAGGGCGACAGCCACAGCCCCGCCAAGATCACGGCGTTCCTCGCCTCGTGGGCCCCTCCCGCCCGCTAGCGGGCTTGCCGGGACTCCAAATCCCGGGCACCGTCCCCCCTCCCATGTTCGCAGACCTGACCGACCGCCAATGGCTCTGGGGCGCCGCGGGATTCTACCTTGTCGGCCTCCTCCTGGGCACGGCCTCGCTCCTGCGCGGCGGGCGGACCTCGGGCGCCGCCATCTACGGGGCCATCCTCGCGGGCTACCTCCTCCAGTTCATCGGGCTCGGCCTGCGCGGCCACGCCGCAGGCGGCTGCCCGCTGGGAAACCGGTTTGAGATCTTCCAGTTCACCGCGTGGTCGGCGATCACGCTCTACCTGGTCGTGGGCGTGACGTTCCGCTCGAGCGTCCTCGGGTATTTCACGTCATGCCTCGGCGCGGTCCTCACCGTCCTGTCGCTCTCGATCCCCTCGTGGGACGCCGTCCGCCGGACGCACATATTCGGCGGCAACCGCTGGATCGAGCTCCATGCCGCACTCGCGATGTTCAGCTATGGCGTCTTCGGGCTGCTCGCGCTCGCCTCCGCGCTCTTTCTCCTGCGCCATTTCTCCCTCAAGTCCAAGCGCGTGGGCGGCTGGTTTTCCTTTCTCCCGTCGATCATGGACCTCGACCACATCGAGGTGCGCCTCCTCGGGGCCGGGGTGGCGATCCTCACGGCCGCCCTGGCCTTCGGCTCGGTGTACTGGTCGCGGGACACCGCCACGGTGGGCCATGTGAAGCTCGCGGCCACGGTCGCCGTGTGGGCGGCCTACTGCGCCGCATTCGGACTTCGGATCGCCGGGCGCCTGCTCGCCAGGAGGTTCGCCTGGACCTGCCTCGCCCTTTTCGCCGCCGCGCTCCTCTCGCTGCAGGCCGTGGACGCGAGCCGCCACCCCGGGGCCCCGCCGGTCCTTGAGCGATCCCCGCCATGAGCGAGCTCTGCCTCTTCGTCATCGGGGCGTCCCACCACCAGGCTCCCCTCGAGGTGCGGGAGCGGCTCGCCCTCGTTTCGGAGGAGGCGCTCCGGGCCGACCTGGCGGCGATGCCCGGCCTTCGGGAGTTCGCGGTGCTCAACACGTGCAACCGCGTCGAATTCTACGGCGTGGGCGCCGAGGGCGAGGCCCCGGCCTCCGTGCAGGCCGCATACTGCGCGAGGCAGCGGTTCGATGCCGCGGAGTTCGAGCGGATCCGCTTCCGGCTCACGGGCCGCGACGCGGCGCTGCACCTTTTCGAGGTCGCAAGCGGGATCGATTCCCAGCTGCTCGGCGAGAACGAGATCTTCGGCCAGGTCAAGGAGGCGTATGACGCCGCCCGCTCGCTGGGCTCGACCGGCGCGGTGCTCAACCGCGTCTTCCAGAGGGCATTCCAGGCCGCCAAGCATGTCCGCACGCACACCGGCATCTCGTCCGGCCGGGTGAGCGTGGCCAATGTCGCCGTGGAGCTTGCCTGCAACATCTTCGGAAGCCTGGCCGGCGCGCGGGTCCTCGTGCTCGGGACGGGGGAGATCGGCGAGGGCACCGCGCGCGCCTTCAGGAGCCGGGGCGCCGCCGACCTCGCGATCGCGGGCCGCAGGGCGGAGCGGGCGGCCGTGGTCGCCTCCGGTCTCGGCGCGGGCATCATGCGCTTCGAGGAGCGCGATTCGCGGCTCGCGGACTACGACATCGTCGTGTGCTCGACGTCGGCACCCGGCGCCGTGCTCGGCACGGCGGCCATCGCCGCCGCAATGAGGAGGCGCCCGGCCCGCCCCCTGCTGCTCATCGACATGGCCGTTCCGCGCGACGTCGAGTCGTCGGCAGCCGACCTGCAGAACGTCTTTCTCTACAACCTGGAAGACCTCGCGAGGATCGCGGACGAGAACCGCTCCGCGCGCGAGGCGGAGGTCGGCCGCTGCAAGGCGATGCTCGCGCTGCGCGCCGACGGGCTCTGGACGCAGGTGAAGCCGCACCTCTCGGCCGCGGACATCGTGCCGGGAACGCCCCGGCGGGACGCGGCGGGCCAGGCCGCCTCGCCGTAGGCGGGTCAGGCCAGCTTCCGGAACAGCCAGTCCGCCTCGGTGTCCCCCGGCCGGCCGGCCAGCATCTCCCTCAGCCGGGCGGACTGTGCCGCCGTGCGCGCCCGGCGGGAGGGGTCGCCGATGCATGACGCGAGTTCCCGCGAAAGAGCCGCCGGCGACGACGCCCCCTGGATGAACTCCGGGTACATCGGCTCCCCGAGGATGATGTTGGCTATCCCGAGGAAGGGAACCCGCACGAGCCAGCGGCCCATGAGGTAGGTGAAGGGGTCGGTCCTGTAGGCGATCGCGCCAGGAATCCCGGCAAGGGCGCAGTGCATCGACATCGTCCCGCTGCTCGTCAGCACGGCGCTCGCGGCGGCCGGCGTCCCGGTTTGCTGGAGGCGCACATCACCGGGAAGGCCGGAGGCCTCCAGCTGGGCGCGGATCGCCGCGCTGGGATAGAGGACGACCGCCCCCCGGGCGGGACCGGCACCCGCGAATTCCCGGTAGCCGCCGAGCAGCGCGGGAAAGATCCGGCTCACGGCGGCGGGCCGGCTGCCCGGGAGAAGCAGCACCGGGCCGGCCGGGTCGAAGCGCACCGGGGGCCTGTAGTCGGGCGCCATGAACGGATGCCCCACGAATTCGACGGGAAGGCCGGTGTCCGCGTAGCACTCCGCCTCAAACGGGAAAATGACCGCCAGGGCGTCCAGGTTGCGGGCCATCTCGAAGCGGCGGCCGGCCCTCGAGGCCCATATCTGCGGGCTGATGTAATAGAGGGTCCGCACGGTCCCGCCGCCCTTGATGCTGATGCCCCGGAGCCGAAGGGCCTCCGCGAGCCGGAGGTTGACGCCCGAGTTGTCGACAAAGCAGACCGCCGACGGGCGGTATTCCCCGATCCACCGGGCCGTCTCCTCGATGAGCGCGCGGAAAAACGCGAGGTTCCTGAGCACCTCCGCAAACCCGACGACCGAAAGCTCCGTCCGGTCGTGGAGGAGCTGGGCCCCGGCGGCGGCGAGGCGCGGGCCCCCGAGCGCGGCGACGCGTACGCCGGGACGGCGCGCGCGGAGCCCGGCCACCAGCCGTGCCGCGTGCTCGTCCCCGGAATGCTCGCCCGCGACCACGAGAAGGTCGGTCGCGCCGCCCTGCGGCGCCGGAAGGCGGAAAGGGGGGGCGCCCGTCATTTCTTGCGAATCTGCTCGGTGATCGTGATCGCGACCTCGAGGGCGCTCTTGCCGAGGGCGGCCCCGACCTTCGGCTGCCTCGAGCGCGCCACGCTCTCGACAAAATGCTCGAGCTCGAGCGCGAGCGGCTCGCCCTTCTCGATCGGGATCTGGTGGACCGGGATCGAGCTCGTGTCGCCCGTCTTGACAAGTCCGATCTTCATCTTGAGCCCGTAGGCGATGATGTCGCTCTTCCGGACAAGGTGCCCCGACTGCTCCTTGAAATCCAGCGAGAGGTACGCGTTGTCCTGGAAGATCCGCACCTCCCTCGCCTTCTTCAGGCTCATCCGGCTCGCGCTCAGGTTGGCGACGCATCCATTCTCGAACTGGATCCGGGCGTTGGCGATGTCCTCGGTCTTCGAGAGGACGTTGATCCCGACGCTGTCGATCCGCGCGATCGGCGACTTGACCAGGGCCAGCACGATCCCGATGTCGTGGATCATGAGGTCGAGCACGACCCCGACCTCGGTGCCGCGCACCTGGTAGGGGGCGAGCCTCTCGGCCGTGATGTACTTCGGCCGGTTCGCCTCCTTCTCGAGGAAGGCCATGACCGGGTTGAAGTGCTCGACATGGCCGACCTGGACCAGGCATCCCTTCGCGCGGGCAGCGGCGACCACGCTCTCCGCCTCCTCGAGCGACGCGCACAGCGGCTTCTCGATCAGGAGGTGGCAGCCGCGCTCCAGGAGCGGAAGCGCGACCTCGGCGTGCCTGTCGGTCGGCACGACCACCGAGACGGCGTCGCACGACGCGCCGAGCTCGTCGATCGACGCGAACCGCCGGCAGCCGAGCTTCGCGCTGATCTCCGCCGCCCTCGCCTCCGACGTGTCGTAGATCCCGGCGAGCGCGGCGCCGGGAAGCGACGCGTAGATGCGAGCGTGGTGCTGGCCCAGCGATCCAACTCCGGCGACGCCGCAGCGAATTTTGGGGGCGGGCATGGCGACAGACCGTAGCGACCGGCCCTCGCGGGGCGAGCCACAAAGGCCGCCGCTCAGCAGTCGCCCAACACCCCGGAGGTGAGGAGCATGCGGCGCCGCGTCTTCGCCGCGTGGGCGGCGTTGTGGGTCACGAGGACGAGGGCCGCGTTCGCCGACGAGCAGAGGCCCAGGAGGAGATCGACGACGCCGTTGCCGGTGCCTTCGTCGAGGTTCCCGGTGGGTTCGTCCGCAAGGATGAGGCTTGGGGAATTCATGAGGGCGCGGGCGAGCGCGACCCGCTGCCGCTCCCCTCCCGAGAGATGGGCGGGCAGGTGGTGGGAGCGCCCCGCGAGCCCGACGCTCCCGAGGAGCTCGCGGGCGCGGGCCCTCGCGGACCGGTCCATCCCGCCGAGTATGCGCCGCGCGAGGAGCACGTTGGCGAGGGCATCCAGCTCCGGGACAAGGTAGAATGACTGGAAGACCATGCCAAGGTACGCGGCCCGCCGCCGGGCGCCGGTGTCCCCCGAGCCGCCCCAGGCCACCGAGCCCGAATCCGGGGAATCAAGCCCCGCGAGCAGGTTCAGGAGCGTCGACTTTCCCGAGCCCGATTCCCCTCGGATGCTGATGCTCTCGCCCGCGGCGACGTCGAGGTCGACCCCGCGCAGGACCTCCAGCCGCGCATCGCCGCTGGGAAATGCCTTGCGCAGGGCGCGGGCGCTCAGGACGGGATCACTCACTGCGAAGGGCCTCCACGGGCTTCAGCCTCGCGGCCTTCCACGCCGGAAGGAGGCCGGCGAGGGTCGAGATGACGATGGTCAGCACAATGATGAGCGCCACGGTCGAGCCGGACGTGTGGGACGGGAGCTCGCTGAACTGGTAGAACCGCCTCAGGACCTCCTCGCGCTGGGTCACCTTCGTGATCCAGAGGACCACGCTGTTGCGGAACGCCAGCGCCGTGAAGCCAAGCGCGAGCCCCGCCGCGGTCCCCAGGATCCCGATGAACAGCCCCTGCGCGCAGAAGCACGCGGCGACATGGATCGGCCGGCCGCCGAGGGCGCCGAGGAGCCCGATCTCGCGCGTCTTGCGCACGACCGAGATGAGGAGCGAGCTCGTGACCGAGAACGCCGCGACGATCACGATGAACAGCAGGAGGAAAAAGATCATCCCGCGCTCGAGGTTAACGACCCACAGGAAATCGGAGAAGCTGTCCTCCCAGGAAAGGGCTCGGATGTCCTGGGGCAGCACGGCGTTTATCCTCGCGGCGGCGTCGTCCTCGTTCACGCCGTCCTTGAGGCGGACGTCGATCCCATGGACGGTCGACCCGAGCCCGTAGAGGTCCTGGGCGAGCCGGAGCGTCCCGTAGACCGTGCTGCTGTCGAGCTGCTGGTGCCCGATCTCCAGGATCCCGACCACCCTGACCTGCCGCGGCAGGAACACCTCGTCGGCGCTCAGCTTGTTGATGATGAGCGGCGAGTAGACCTCGATCGTGTCGCCGACCCGGGCGCCGATGCTGGTCGCGAGCTGCATGCTCAGGATGATCGAGTCGTCGTCCAGGTCGTCGAGGGACCCGATGACGACGTAGTGGCTGAGCTGCGTCACCCGCTCGACGCTGCCCAGGTCCAGGCCGCGCAGCATCGGGAAGGCGGGCTTGTCGCCGAACTTTATCATCACGGCGTCGCGGGCATAGGGCGTGGCCGCCGCCACGCCCGGGACCGACTCGACCTTCCCGACGACCGCCCGGTAGTCGGCGATGCCGCCGCGGGCGACGATCTGCACCTCACCCTCGGTGTCCGTGATGAGGTGCCGGATCTCGAAGACGAACCCGCCCATGACGCTCATCACGATGACGAGGAGCGCCACCCCGAGCGCCACGCCCAGCGTCGATATCAGGGTGAAGAAGGGGAACCATCGCCCGGTCGGGAACAGCTGCCTCAGGGCGAGGTGGAGGTACCAGGGCACGGTTTCAGGCGCCGTCGGCCGGCTTCGCCTCCCCGGGGCGAAGCTGCGGGAAAAGGATGACGTCTCGGATGCTCTCGGCGCCGGTCAGGAGCATGCAGAGCCGGTCGATCCCCACGCCCATCCCCCCCGTCGGGGGCATGCCGTGCTCGAGGGCGAACAGGAAGTCGCGGTCGATGCTCTGGGGCTCGCCCCCCGCCTGCCTCTCGAACATCTCGCGCTGGACGTCGGGATCGTTCTGCTCGGAGTAGGCCGGGGCGATCTCCATGCCGCCGATGCAGAGCTCAAACACGTCGAGGGTCCCCGGGTCCGAGCGGCTGATCTTCGCGAGCGGGTTGAGCTCCATCGGCAGGTTGAGGACGAATGTCGGCTGGATCAGCCCCGGCTCGATCCGCTTCGAGAAGACCTCGTTGGTGACCTCGAAGTCCTCCCAGCCCGCCTCGACCTTGAGCCCCATCCTTTCCGCGGCGGCGGCGTGCTCGGCCTTGCCCCGGCTGAACCAGTCCGGGTCGCCCGTCTCGGCGCGGACCAGGTCCTTGTAGGTCGCCTCGCGCCACGGCGCGCCGAAGTCGATCGTGTGGCCGCTTCCCGGGTGGAGGACCTGGTCCGTGCCGAGCACCTCGCGGCACACGGTCAGGATCATGTCCCGGACGAGGACCATCATGCCGCGGTGGCTGCTGTAGGCCTGGTAGAGCTCGAGCATGGTGAACTCGGGGTTGTGCTTCCGGGAAATCCCCTCGTTCCGGAATATGCGCCCGATCTCGAAGACCCGGTCGATCCCGCCGACGAGCAGCCGCTTCAGGTAGAGCTCGAGCGAGATCCTGAGGAAGAAATCGACGCCCAGCGCGTTGTGGTGCGTGGCGAAGGGCTTGGCCGCCGCGCCGCCCGCGACGCTCTGGAACACGGGTGTCTCGACCTCGATGAACTGCCTTGCCTCCAGGAAGCGGCGGATCGACGACACCACCCCCGAGCGCAGGAGGAGCCGGCGCCGCGACTCGCGGTTGACGACGAGGTCGAGGTAGCGCTGGCGGTAGACCTGCTCGGGGTCGGCGAGCCCGTGCCACTTCTCGGGCAGGGGCCGGAGCGCCTTCGCGAGGAGCGCGTACGACTCGACCCGGACGGTGATCTCGCCGGTCTTCGTCTTGAAGAGCGTTCCCCTCGCGCCGACGATGTCGCCCAGGTCGAGCTTCCTGAAGGCCGCGTAGGCGTCGTCGCCGACGACGTCCCTCTTGACGTAGAGCTGGATCTCGCCCTGCTGGTCCAGGACCTTGACGAACTGGCTCTTGCCCATGTCGCGGATCGTAACGAGGCGGCCCGCCACGGCCACGGCGACCTCGTTGTCCCGGCCCTCCACGTGCGACTTGAGCGCGTCGCCGGAAAAATGGCTCGTCTCGAATTCGGCCCGGAACGGATCCGTCCCCGCGGCCCGCAGCTCCGCGAGCTTCTGCCGGCGGACGGCGTGCTGGTCGTGGGTGATGTCCGCGGGGATTTCGCTCATGTGAGCGGGTCATCGTGCCGCAGTGCGGCGCCATGGGCAAACGGAAACTTCCGCAGGTTCCTTGCTTGTGATTCGCGGGCGATCGTATCCATTTTAGCGTATCAATCCGGAGAATATCCAGCCGATGGACACGACGCGCAAACCCGCCTGGCTCAGGGCGAGGCTGCCCTCCGGGCCGGGCTACGCGGCCGTGCGGGGCCTCGTCGACCAGCACAAGCTCCACACCGTGTGCCAGAGCGCGCAGTGCCCGAACCTCGGCGAGTGCTGGTCGCGCGGCACGGCGACCGTGATGATCCTGGGCAACATCTGCACCCGGTCCTGCAATTTCTGCGCGGTCCAGACCGGCCGGCCGACGGAGCTCGACCTGGGCGAGCCCGCCCGCGTCGCGGACGCCGTCGCCACGATGGGGCTGCGCCACTGCGTCATCACGAGCGTCGCCCGCGACGAGCTCGCCGACGGCGGCGCCGGCGTCTGGGCGGCGACGATCCGCGCCATTCGCAACCGCAATCCCGCGACCGCGATCGAGGTGCTCGTGCCCGACTTCAAGGGCCGCACCGCGGACATCGACACGGTCCTCGACGCAAGGCCCGACATCTTCAACCACAACGTGGAGACCGTCGAGCGGCTGCAGAAGCCGGTCCGCGTCCAGGCCCGCTACGACCGCTCGCGCGGCGTCCTGCGCCACGCGAAGGGCCGCGGCTTCACCGTCAAGACGGGCATCATGCTCGGGCTCGGCGAGCGCAGGGAGGAGATCGAGCGCACGCTGCGCGACCTCGCCGGCGACGGGATGGACATCCTGACGATCGGCCAGTACCTCCAGCCGACGAAGCAGCACCTGCCGGTGGACCGCTGGGTGACCCCGGAGGAGTTCCGCCACTGGAGGGAGTTCGGGCTGTCGGTGGGCTTCGGCGTCGTCGAGAGCGGGCCCCTCGTGCGCTCGAGCTACCACGCCGACGAGCAGTCGCTCAGGTACACGGGCGAGGGGCACCTGAACACCCGCAACGCGCTCGCGAGCGCCTAGGGCGGCCCGGCCACCCCATGTCCGCCCTGCATTCGCGACGCGACATCGTGGAGAACTGGCTCCCGCGCTACACGGGCGTCCCGCTGGACAAGTTCGGCGAGTACATCCTGCTGACCAACTTCCAGCGCTACGTGGACATGTTCGCGAAGGCGCACAAGGTGGCGGTCCATGGCCGCGACAAGCCGATGCCGACCGCCACGGCGGGCCGGATCACGATCGTGAACTTCGGGATGGGGAGCGCGAACGCCGCGACGGTGATGGACCTGCTGAGCGCGATAAAGCCCAAGGCGGCCCTGTTCCTGGGCAAGTGCGGCGGGATCAAGCACCGCGCCGAGATCGGCGACCTGATCCTCCCGATCGCGGCGGTCCGGGGCGAGGGCACGAGCAACGACTATTTTCCGCCCGAGGTCCCGGCGCTCCCCTCGTTCGCGCTCCAGAAGGCGATCTCGACCACGATCCGCGACCACGCCCTCGATTACTGGACGGGCACCGTGTACACGACCAACCGCCGGGTCTGGGAACACCATGACGAGTTCAAGAAGTACCTGAGGAAGATCCGCGTCATGGCCGTCGACATGGAGACCGCGACGATCTTCATGGTCGGGTTCGCAAACGAGATCCCGACCGGGGCGCTCCTCCTCGTGTCGGACCAGCCGATGGTGCCGGAGGGGGTCAAGACGAGCGCAAGCGACATGAAGGTCGACGAGGCGTTCGTCGGCAGCCACCTGAACATCGGCATCGACTCCCTGAACCAGCTCATCAACCAGGGGCTCACGGTCAAGCACCTGAAATTCTGATCACGGGCCGACCTCGAACCAGAACGGGGCGAACGTCTCCCTGCCGGCGAGGTTCACCTGGCTCCAGATGACGTAGCGGCCCGGGCGGGGGATCGTCAGCCGAAAGCTGAAGGCGGGGCGCCGGGCGTCGGGGCGCCGCGAAACATCGGCCTCCCGCGGATGGATGTGGGCGAACCCGCTTCTCTGGGTGTCGAACGCCACCAGGTGCGCGAACGCGTCCATGACGGGCTCCAGCGGGACGGGTCCGCCGTCGGCGCGGGTGATGACGAGCCGGAGGTCCGAGGGAGCCCCCGCCCGGATCGGGTGCGGCGACGGCGAGAGCGCGAAGCGGTAGCCGTCCTCGGCGGCCGTCCACGAGGGCGCCTGGGATCCCGCGGCCACCGGATTGGGGGGCCCGCCGACGTCCATCTCGGTCTCGGCGTACAGGCCGCGGTTCGTCGCGACCGGCGTGAAGTCCGCGAATATCCGGTAGGCCCCCCCGAACCTCGGCCGGAAGCGGAACTCCCATTCGCCCGGCCGGCGGCCCGGCCGGGGATGCACGTGCTGGTAGTCGTCGAGCGACGGGTCCACGATGAGGAGATGCATCCGCCTTGTCTGGACGACCTGCAGGTCCTCCGGCGCGATCGGCTTGCCGCTGAAGGTCGTGAGGACCAGGGTCGCGTCCACCTCCGACCCCGCCAGCGGAAGGGCGGTCGTGGCCACCGCGAGCGACACGGGCGAGCGCACGGCGACGACCGGGAGGAACTGGGGGTTCGCGGGGTCGCAGAACTCGATCGAGTTTCCGCCCTGCACCCGGAAGTCCATGTGGCTCAGGTTGGTGCCGGTCGGAAGCTCCCTCACGGCGGCGTAGAGCAGCGCGGCGGCGGCCGTTATCGCGGCGATCCGCAGCCACTCGCCGGGCCGGAGCCCCCGCGCCTGCGCCCCGCCGCTCACTTGTGCATCCTCTCCACGAATTCCCTCGGCTCCCACGCGCTGCCGTCGGCCCGCCAGGCGATCCGCCCCTTCTCGTCTATGAGAAGCGTCGCCAGCGTGTGGTTGAGGATGCCATCCTTGAACTCGGCGAACACCCCGAACTGGGCCCAGAGGTCGCGGATGGCCGAATCGGGGCCGGTCAGGAAGGAGAAGTTCCGCGTGTCGATCCCTCGGGCGTCGGCGTACTCCCGAAGCACCCCCGGCGTGTCGTAGGACGGGTCGAGGGTGATCGAGACGAACTCGATGTCGGCCACGCCGGCCTCCCTCGCGAGCTTCTGGGTCGCCATCATCTTCGAGGTGGACAACGGGCACATGTTGGCGAGCGGGCAGCGCGAGTAGATGAAATTGAGCATGACCTGCTTGCCCCGGAACCGCGCGCTGTCGACGACGCGGCCGGCCTGGTCGTAGAGCACGAAGTCCGGGACCTTCTCCCCGATCTCCCGGTAGGCCGCGCCGCCCTTCTCGAGGGTGTCCTGGCGCAGCATCCGCGCGCCCGCGTCGACCGAGTCGAGCGCCACCTTGTCGTCCGGCCAGATCCGCTCGAGCCGGGCCGCCCCGCCCCGCCCCACCACGAGGTCCGCGCGGATCCGCTCGCCGGGCCTCGCTGCGGCCGCGTCGCCCGCCGACACCGGGAATTCCATCGTCATGGCGGGCATGTATCCGGCGACCTCGTTGTGCCGCACCACCAGCACCCTCCTCGCCGGGTCCGCCGACACGACCTCGCCCGTGAGGGCGAATCGCCGCTCGCCGTCGGCGCCGGGGGCCGCCGCGGCGCCGGCGCCGCCCTTTCCGCAGCCCGACGCCGCAAGAAGCAGGACGGCCAGGGCCGCGCATGCGAGAATATGGCCGCCGGCATTAGTTCGCATGGTATCACCAATCCGGCGGAGGAAAAAATTGTCAAAGCGTTTGAGGAGGGCAGGATGGTAGCTTCTCAGCCCCATTCCCGCCGCTCATGCCCACGACACCCGACCTTCCGAGAACCGCCGGCTACAAGCCGGCGCTCGCGGCGTTCGCCGCGGGCGCGGCGGCCTGGGTCTACGTCCTGGTCTCCCTGGGCGCCTTCACGACGACGATCAACGCCGGGATGGCGTTCCCCGACTGGCCCCTTTCCAACGGCTCGCTCAATCCCGCGGGCTGGCTCACCCATCTCTCGATGTTCGCCGAGCACTCGCACCGGCTGAGCGCCGCCGTCATGGGCATCCTGACCGTCGCGCTCGCCGTCTGGCTCTGGCGCACCGAGTCCCGGGCATGGCTGCGCAGGCTGTCCTATTTCGCGGTCGGGCTCGTCGTCGCCCAGGGGGTCGTGGGCGGCCTGCGCGTCCTGCTTGACCGCATCCGGGTCCCGGCCCTCGGCACGAGCCTCGGGCAGATCATAGCGATGCTGCACGCGTGCCTCGCCCAGGCCTTTGCCTGCGCGCTCCTCGCCCTTGCCGTCTCCTGCTCGAGGGGATGGATCACGACCCCGATGCCCGTCCGCGGGCGCGTGCGGCGAATCGGCGTGGCCTGCTGCGCGCTGCTCTTCGCGCAGCTCGCCATCGGGGCGGTGGTGCGCCACAGCTTCGCCGGCCTGGCGATCCCGACCTTTCCCTGGTCCACGCCGCAGGGGGGGCTCCTCCCCGCCCAATGGGGCTTCCAGGTCGGCATCCAGTTCGCCCACCGCGCCATGGCCTGCGTGATCGCGGTCGCGGTCGCGGTATTCGCGGTATCTGTCTGGCGCGACCGCGGGGCGTCGCTCGGCATGCGCTCCGGCGCATCGGCCCTCGTGAGCCTCGTCGCGTTCCAGATCCTCCTCGGGGCCTCGATCATCCGGACCTACCGCGCGGTGGCCGTCACGACGGGCCACGTGCTCGTCGGGGCGCTGACGCTCGTCACCGCGTTCTGGCTCACCTGGCTCGCCCACCGCGACGCGATCGAGGGGGCGCCCGCGCCATGAGCGACGCCGGCGCCGCGCATGCGCGTTTCGGGGACTACCTCGAGCTCACGAAGCCGCGCCTGAGCCTCCTGTCGGTCATGACGGCGCTTGTCGGGTATTTCTCGGCGCGGCCCGCGTTCGACCCCCTCCGCATCGGGCTGCTTGCGCTGGGGACCTCGCTCGCCGCCGGGGGCGTCGCCTCGCTCAACCAGTGGATGGAAGGAGAGACGGACGCGCGGATGAGCCGCACGGCGCTCCGTCCCATCCCGGCGGGCAAGATCGCGGGGGGCTCCGCGTTCGTCCTCGGGTGGCTCATGTGCATCGCGGCGCTGATGCTGGTCTTCACCGGGGTCGGCAAGCTCGCCGCGCTCTTCACCCTTCTCACGATCGCCTTCTACCTCGGCTGGTACACGCCGGCAAAGCGCTCGAGCCGCTGGAGCACCGAGATCGGCGCGATCGCGGGCGCGATACCCCCGCTCATCGGGTGGTCCGCGGCCGAGGGCACGGTGTCCGCGCTCGGCTGGATCCTGTTCGGCATCCTCTTCTTCTGGCAGATCCCGCACTTCATGGCGATCGCGTGGACCTACCGCCGCGACTACTCCGCCGTCAATTTCCCGATGCTTCCCGTCAGGGACGTGTCGGGCGGAAAGGCCGCAGGGTGGTCGTTCATCGCGACGGGGGCCCTCGTGGCCGTGAGCCTGCTCCCGGCCGTCCTCGGGCTTGCAAGCGCGTGGTACGGGGCGGCTGCGCTTGCCGTGGGCGCGGGCTTCCTCTGGCAGGCGGCGGCCTTCCTGCGGCCCGCGAACCGCGACGCGGGGGCCCGCAGGCTCTTCCTCTGCTCCCTGGCCTACCTTCCCCTGGTGCTCGGCCTCCTCGTGGCCGACAGGCTGCTGCTGAATCGCCCATGACCGTCCACGACCTCCCGCCCATAGAGGCGACGCTGAACGGGATCGCGACCGTCCTCATCACGGCGGGATTCATCTTCATCAAGAAGGGCGACCCGAGGGCGCACCGCGCGTGCATGCTGTCCGCGGCCGCCGCGTCCGCCCTGTTCCTCGTGTTCTACGTGACCTACCATGCGCTCATGAGGGGCATGCACACGCCCTTCGGCGGCACGGGCGCGATCCGCTGGGTCTACTTCACGATCCTCTGGACCCACATCCCGCTTGCGGCGCTCATCGCCTTCCTGGTCCCCCGGACCTTCATCTTCGCCCTGCAGGGAAACTTTGCGCGCCACCGCGCGTGGGCCCGGGTCACCTTCCCCATCTGGTACTACGTGTCGGTGACGGGCGTCCTCGTGTATTTCTTTCTGTACCGGTGGTGGCCGTACGGCGGCTAGGCGTTCGCGCTGCCGCCCGACAGGATCGAGTTGAGCTCCGGGTCTACGGAGGCCCGCAGCACCTCCTGCAGGCGAGGATCCATGTACCGGTACTCATCCGGGATTTCCAGCACCACGATGCGCGGCAGTTCCAGGTGCCGAAACTGCGCCGCGATCCAGCTCCCATGCTCGCGATCCATCGCGAAAACGACTTCGGCCCAGCGGAGGTCCGCCTCCGATACCCTGCGCCTTGCGCCCGACCTCGTGCCCGCCGAGCGAACCTCCAGCCTCGGGTCCAGGCGGTACAGCTGCTCGGCGGTGGGGCTTCGCCACCGGTTCATCGAGCAGACGAACAGGACGCGAAGCGGCCGATTGGGTTCCCGGCCTGCCATGTGATACCAGCCTGCCGCCGCGGGGATCCGCAGCTACGGACGGCAGGGGTCCTCCTGGAAAGGAGGGGGGGCGCGCTCCCCCTCCGGGTCCGCCAGCCGGCCGCCCGGTCCCTCCGAGGCCCGCGGCCGCTTCATCTGCTCGGAACGGGCGAAGCCGAACCTCTCATACAGCCCGTGCGCGTCGCGCGTGCCCAGGTGGCATGTCGTGCCGCTCACGCTCGGGTGGGCGACCACGCTTGCCACCAGGAACTTTCCCAGGCCCATGTTCCGGTGGCGCTCGTCGATGACGACGTCGCACAGCCAGGAAAAGGTCGCACCATCCGTGACGACCCGGGCAAATCCCACCTGCCTGCGGCCCTCCTTCTCGTAGAGGCCGAAGCAGAGCGAACTCCCGATCGACCGCTCGATCACCGCGCGGGGGCGATCCCGGGCCCAGTACGACCCGGCAAGCGCCGCGCAGATGAAATCCAGATCCAGGAGCGCGGCCTCGGTGCTGATGAAATGGTCCTTGTTCCCTGGGCTCATGCTTCAAGGGGGGCGTGGATGCCGCCCTTCCAGGCCGCGAGGCGGGCGGGGGCGCCGACCGTCCGGGTCGCGGTCACTTGACCGTAAGCACGCCCCTCATCCCTGTCTGGAAATGCGCAGGGAACGTGCAGAGGAAGGTGTAATCGCCGGGCACCGTGGGGGCGTTGAACTCGACCTCGCCCGACTTGCGCGGCCCGAGAAGGTCGATCTTGGCGATGATCTCGTCGCTGAGCGCCGCCGGGATGTAGCCGGTGTCCTTCGCGTTGAGCGCGGCCGCGTCAAACTGGGCGGCGTCGACGCCGGCCTTGAGGAGGACCCAGTCGTGACCCATGACCTCCTTCGGCTGCGTGCCGATGTTGGTCAGGATCACCTTGATGTCCTCGCCGGGCTTGGCCTCCATCGTGGTGATGCTGTACTTCATGGTGTCGCCCCCCGTGATCTCGATCTCGCGGGGGCCGGCCGGCGCGGCCGCCGCGCCCGATGTTGAGGTGTCCTTCTGGCCGCAGCCGGAGGTGACGAGTGCGGCAAGGGCGGTGACAAGAAGCAGGCGCGTTTTCATGGCTCCCCACGATTCCCCATATCGCCCGCAAGGGCAAATGGAAACAGGCGCCCGGGGCGCGCGGTGATCCCACGAAACCCAGCTAATGGCGCCCCCAGGCTCGTTAATAAGTGCCCCTGGGCGCAGCGCCGCGTTGCCGTGGCACGCCCGCGGCCAGATTGTCCAGCAATATGGCTTGAAATGCCCGGATGTTCGCCGACTCTACTGGGGAGTCTGGCGGTCGCCCGCGGGCGCAATTCATTTTCGACTGCACACATGCGTTTTCCCAATTTTTCAAACCGCCTGGGCCGACGGGCCCTTGCGGCGGCCGCGCTGGCAGGCTCCTTCCTGCTCTCGGGCTGCTTCTGGCTGGACGGCCCGCAGTCGACCTTCGATCCGAGGGGCCCCGTAGCGCGCGAGCAGCTGAGCCTATTCTACACCACGTGCTGGGTCTCGCTGGTGATTTTCGTCGTCGTCGGAAGCGTGCTTGCCGTCGCGATCATCAGGTTCAGGGCCCGCAGCGACGCCGACCTGCACGCCGAGCCGCCGGAGCAGCACCACGGCAACCCGATCATCGAGGTGAGCCTGATCGCCGCCTCCGTCCTCTCGCTGGTGATCATCGCGATCCCCACCCTGAGGGAGATCTGGCTCACCTACGACATCCCGGAGGCGGAGAGGGCCAACTCCTACGAGGTCACCGCGACCGGCTACCGGTGGTGGTTCAAGTTCGACTACCCGAATGAGAAGGCCCTGGTGCCCGACGCGACCGGCAAGCTTGTCAGCGCCGCCCTGACGACCGGCAGCGAGCTCGTCATCCCGGCCGGCCGGCCCGTCCACATCAACCTGCGGACGGTGGATGTCATCCACAGCTTCTGGATCCCGAAGCTCGCCGGCAAGGTGGACATGGTGCCCAACCGCGGGAACCTCCTCTGGATCGAGGCCGACAAGCCCGGGTATTTCTGGGGGCAGTGCGCCGAGTTCTGCGGCGAGTCGCACGCCCTCATGCGCTTCCGCGTCATCGCGCTCGGGCCCCGGGAGTTCAACGACTGGCTCAACGCGCAGATCGCGCCCGCGCGCAAGCTCCCGGTCGACACGGCCTCCGAGGGCAGCCGTCCCAAGGCGCAGTTCGCCGCCTACAGGACGTTCAAGAGGAACGAGCCCGGCTATACGGGCAAGTTCGACGTCTCGCCGCTTGACGCGTGGCGGGCCCAGCAGCTGCCCGCCACGGACGAGGATCCCGCGCTGATCGAGAAGGGCCGCCAGCTCTTCAAGACGAAGACCTGCATCCAGTGCCACACCGTCCGCGGCGACGACGCCAGCGGCGTGACGGGGCCGGAGCTGACCCACGTCGCCTCCCGCACGACGATCGCCGGGGGACTCCTCGAGAACAACCGCGACGAGCTCCACCGCTGGATCCACGCCCCCGGCGAGGTCAAGCCCGGCAACACGATGTGGGTCACCGGGTACCTTCAGAACAACATCAAGCTGACAAGCGAAGACGAGGACGCCCTCATGGCCTACCTCGAGAGCCTAAAGTAACCCGCACCATGGAAGCCATCGCCAAGACCGATTTTCTCGCGAAGGGGGCGCAGCCGGCGAAGCCCTTCGTGCTCTGGCGCCCGACGGCGAAGACGGGCCTCGTGAGCTGGCTGACCACCGTGGACCACAAGCGGATCGGCTTCCTCTACGGGATCTCCGGGATTTTCTTCCTGGTCGTGGGCGGGATCGAGGCGCTCCTCATCCGCGTCCAGCTCGCGGTGCCGAACAACAGCTTCATCACGTCGGCGCAGTACAGCGAGATGTTCACGATGCACGGCACGACGATGATCTTCCTCGTCGTGATGCCCATCGGCGCGGCGTTCTTCAACTTCGTGATGCCGCTTCAGATCGGGGCGCGCGACGTGGCGTTCCCCCGGCTCAACGCGTTCTCGTATTGGACGTTCCTCGTCGGCGCGATCATCGTGAACCTCGGCTGGTTCATGAAGGATGGCGCGCCCGACGCCGGCTGGTTCGGCTATGCCCCCCTGACGACGCGCAACTTCGCCCCCACCCATGCCATCGACATGTGGGTCATGGGTCTCCAGCTGCTCGGCGTGGCGTCGATCGCCGCGGCGCTCAATTTCATCGTCACGATCATCAACCTGCGCGCCCCCGGCATGACGATGATGCGCCTGCCCGTGTTCACGTGGATGACGCTCTTCACCTCGTTCCTGATCATCCTGTCGTTCCCCGCGATAACGATAGCCCTCATCGAGCTGATGATGGACCGGCTCTTCGGCACGAACTTCTTCGAGGTCTCGAGCGGCGGCCTGCCGATCCTGTGGCAGCACCTCTTCTGGATCTTCGGCCACCCGGAGGTCTACATCCTCATCCTGCCAGCGATGGGGATCATCTCCGAGATCCTCCCGACCTTCTCGCGCAAGCCCCTCTTCGGCTACCCGATCGTCGTTTTCTCGGGCGCCAGCATAGGCCTGCTCGGCTTCGGGGTGTGGAGCCACCACATGTTCACGTCGGGCCTCGGCACGGTTGCGACCGCCGCCTTCTCGCTGATGACGATGGCTATCGCCGTGCCGACCGGGGTGAAGATCTTCAACTGGATCGGCACGCTCTGGGGCGGGCACCTGAGCATGCGGACCCCGATGATGTTCGCGCTGGGCTTCCTCTGGATGTTCATGCTCGGCGGCCTTTCGGGGATCATGCACGCTGCCGCCCCTGCCGACACGCAGCAGCACGGCAGCTACTTCGTGGTCGCCCACTTCCACTACGTGCTCATCGGCGGATCGCTCTTCGCGCTCCTGGCGGGCATCCACTACTGGTTTCCGCTCATGTTCGGCCGCAAGGTGAGCGAGTTCTGGGGCAAGCTGTCCTTCTGGCTGGTCTTCATCGGGTTCAACACGACCTTCTTCCCGATGCATTTCCTGGGCCTGGAGGGCATGCCCCGCCGCACGTACACCTACGACGGCAACATGGGCTGGAACCTCGGGAACATGATCTCGACGGTCGGCGCCTTCATCCTGGCCATCGGGATCGGGATCTACCTGGGGACCATGGTCTACACGTACTACAAGGGCGAGCGGACCGTCAAGGACCCGTGGGACGGCAGGACGCTCGAGTGGAGCCTCCCGAACCCGCCGCCCGAGTACAATTACCGCGTCATCCCGACGATCCATGCGCGCGACGGCTGGTGGTATGAGAAGCGCCACAAGGACGAGATTGCGAAGGAGGAGGCGGAGCACGCGAAGGTCGAGGATGCCCACGGCGGGATTCACATGCCCTTCCAGTCGATCTATCCGTTCCTCGCGGGCGTCGGCATCCTGATCGGCTCGATCGGCACCGCGGTCATCGACCCGGCCAGCCACGCCCAGTACCCCGGCTTCTGGGGGCCGAAGATCGCCGTCACGATGGCGGGCGGCGCGATCATGATCGTCTCGGTGTTCCTCTGGGCCCTCGAGGGCAGCGACGGGTACCACATCCACCTCAACGACGACGGCAGCGTGAAGGGCGAGGAAGCGCACGGCGGCTACGCTTCGAAGCACTGAGCACGGCAACTTCGCACCATACCAATCTCTATGAGCAGCGACGCGGCAGCAGGCACCATCGACCATCATTTCGATCCGACGACAACGACCGGGATCCCGAACAAGAAGGTCCTCATGTGGGCTTTCCTGGCGTCGGACTGCATGTTTTTCGGCTGCCTCATCTCGACGCACCTGATCTACCGGCTGCATCCGCCCCCGGGCACGCTGCCGGCGAAGGAGGTGTTCAGCATAGAGCTCACGTCCTTCTCGACCTTCATCCTGCTCATGTCGTCGCTCATGATGGCGCTCGCCGTCAACGCGATCCAGAAGGGAAACCTGAAGAGCATGCGCTGGTCGCTCCTGACAACGATCTTCTTCGGCTGCATCTTCCTCGGGTGCCAGGTCTACGAGTTCAGGAACTTCGTATACGAGAAGCACCTGACGATCACGAACAGCATCCTCGGGTCGACGTTCTTCACGCTGACGGGAACCCACGGGCTCCACGTCCTTGTGGGCGTGATCTGGCTCAGCGGCATGCTGGCCTACTCGTTCACGGGCCGGCTGACCGAGAAGCAGGCGATAGACGTTGAGTCGATGGGCCTTTACTGGCACTTCGTCGACATCGTCTGGATCGTGATCTTCACCGCCGTTTACCTGCTCGAGTACATCTGACCGGCTTCCCACGGACTTGACCCATGAGCGCCCCCGCCTCGACCGCCCCCTCCCCCGGCCACGAGCTCGAACAGAGCAAGTTCTGGATCTACGTCCAGATCGCGATGCTCCTGGCCGTGATCACCGGCCTCGAGCTCGTCACGGTCTACCTGCCCTTCGTGAGGTGGCTGCTCTTCTCGGTGCTGGTCGTCCTGTCCACCGTGAAGTTCATGTTCGTCATCTTTTATTTCATGCACCTGCGCTGGGACAGGGTGTTCTGCACGATCCTGTTCTTCATCGGGCTCGTCCTTGCGTCGGCGACGATGTGGGCGCTCCTCAAGATCTTCGGTGCCGAGGCCAGCAAGCCGCTTCCCATGACGTTTGGGGACCCGCCGGCGATGGTGTTCAGGATTGTCTGATCCGGCCGCCCGGCGGGCCATCCGGGCACCCTGATGATCGATTGGAGGCACTGGCACAACGAGCCGTTCCTGACGGGCGGCCTCATCCTTGCGGGCTGGCTCTACGCGATCCTCGCGGGGCCCCTCAGGGCGAGGCTGGCGCCCGGGCAGCCCTATCCCCGCGCAAAGGCGGCCCTTTTCTACGCGGCCCTCGCCCTCTTCTACCTGGCCGTCGGCTCGCCGCTCGACCAGGTGGGCGAGCGGTTCCTGCTTTCCGCGCACATGGTGCAGCATCTCGTCATCATGTACCCGGCGCCGCTCCTGATTCTCCTCGGGACCCCGTCGTGGATGGTCGACCCCGTCCTTTCGCTGCGCCCGCTGCGAACGCCCCTGCGGATGCTGTTGCACCCGGTGACATGCGGTGTCGTCTCGGTCGGGGTCATCAGCATCTGGCACGCGCCGTTCCTCTATGAGTGGACCCTCCAGGACAAGCTGGCCCATGTCGGCGAGCACCTCATGTTCCTGGCCGTGTCGCTGCTCTACTGGTGGCCGCTCGCGAGCCCCTCGCTGGCTTTTCCGGCGCCGGGCTACGGCGCCCGCATGCTCTACGTGTTCGGGACCGAGGTCGGGATGATCCCGGTCTCGGCCTACGTTGTGTTTTCACGCGACATCCTCTATCCCACCTACGAGTACGCACCCCGGCTGGTCGCCTGGCTAACGCCCGCGGACGACCAGCTGCTCGCCGGCATCACCATGAAATTCGTGGGGATGGCCGTGTCGATGGCCGCGCTCGCCGTCTGCTTCTTCAAATGGTCGAAATCCTCAGAGAAACAGTCCCCGGGCTGAAGCCGCGCGACCGGATCGCCCGGCTCCTCGCCGACCCGCCGGGGGTCGCCGTCCTTGCCGCGTGCGCGGTCATTCTCGGGCTGCGCCGCGCAGGGGCCGTGACAAACCCGCAGTTCTGGGCCGAGGACGCCTATTTTTTCCAGCGGGCGTACGTGCTCGGCTGGAGTTCATTCTTCGAGCCGTTCGCGGGATACCTCCACACGATCCTGAGGATCATCGCGGAGATCGCCGTGTGCGTCGACCCGTCCCGCGGGCCGGCGATCTTTGTCGCCTGCGCGGGCGCCGCCACCCTGTATGTCGCGGGCCGCACGCTTTCGGACCGCTGCCCCCTTCCCCGCTTCGCGGGCGCCTGCGCCTTCGCGGTCGTCCTCGTTCCCGACACCTACGAGGTGTTCCTGAACGTCGTGAACCTCCAGTGGGTGCTGGCGGCCGGCCTGATCCTGCTCCTGCTCTCGCGCGACCCGGTGCGCGGATCGCAGTGGGCCCATGACCTCGCCGCCGCGGCCCTGCTGGGCCTCACCGGGCCCTTCTCGGTCCTGCTCGCGCCGCTGTTCGCCTGGCGGGCATGGAGCCGGCGGACGCGCGCCAGCGCCGTGCTGGCCGCCATCATCTTCGCCTGCGCCGCTGTCCAGGCCTATTGCTTCTGGAAGGAGCCGCCGTTTCCCGTGGAGGAGCCGGCGGCCCAGGGGGTCGCCGCCGGCCTCCTCCTGCCCGCGGTCGCGCGCCGGATCGGCGGGTCGATCCTGCTCGGCTCGCTCATGGCCGCCGACACCGACAGGATCGTCGGCACGATCGCGGGCGCCGCCATCCTCGCGGGGGTGGCCTACATGGCGTTCCGGCCGGGCACCCTTCGCAGGGAGCGAGGCCTCCTGGGGTTCGCCTTCGCCGCCATGCTCCTGGGAGCCCTCTACAGGACACGGTACACGCTTGGGCAATACTTCGAGCCGTTGTCCCATGCGCGGTACGTGTTCCTTCCCCAGCTGATCGCGATCTGGCTGCTTCTCATGACCGCGCGGGAGAAGGGCCGCGCCGGCAAGGCGGCCGCGGCCCTGGCGGTGCTTGGGCTCCTCACCAACATCCCGCGGTACCGCGAGCCGGCCTATGTCGACATGCACTGGGGCCACTACGCCCCCCACATCCGCGCGGGGGAGCGCGTGGTCGTGCCGGTCAACCCGCCCGGCTGGGTGATGCCCCTTCCCGCCCGCGGCAAATGAGCGGGTCAGGCCTTGGCCGGGACCGGGGACAGGAGGTCTTCGATCGAGTCGCTTTCGACGCTCAGGTCGGCGAAGAGCCACGAGGAGAGGTAGCGCTCGGCCGACGAGGGGACGATGACGACGATCTGCTTGCCCTTGTTCTCGGGCCTCTTTGCCACCTGGATGGCGGCCCAGATCGCGGCGCCCGAGGAGATCCCGACGGGGACCCCGTCGAGCTTGGCGACCTGCTTGGCCACCGGCGCGGCGTCATCCTCCTTCACCGTTATCACCTCGTCGTAGATCTTGGTGTTCAGGATGGCCGGCACGAAGCCGGCGCCGATTCCCTGGAGCTTGTGCGGGCCGGGCTGGCCCCCCGACAGGACCGGCGAGCCGGCAGGCTCGACCGCGATCACCTTGAACGACGCCTTGCGGGGCTTGATGACCTCGCCGACGCCCGTGATGGTTCCGCCCGTTCCGATCCCGGAGATGACGAAGTCGACCTTGCCGTCGGTGTCCTTCCAGATCTCCTCGGCCGTGGTGCGGCGGTGGACCGCGGGATTGGACGGGTTGGCGAACTGCTGGAGGATGACGCTGTTCGGGATCTTGGTCGCGAGCTCCTCGGCCTTGGCGATGGCCCCCTTCATCCCCTTCGCGCCCTCGGTCAGGACCAGGCGGGCGCCCAGGACCTTGAGGATTCTCCTGCGCTCGGTCGTCATCGTCTCGGGCATCGTCAGGACGAGCTTTAGCCCGCGCGCCGCCGCCACGAACGCGAGCGCGATGCCCGTGTTGCCGCTCGTTGGCTCGATGAGGACCGTGTCCTTGTTGATGCGGCCGCTCTTCAGTGCGTCGTCGATCATCGCGAGTCCGATCCGGTCCTTCACGCTCGAGAGGGGATTGAAGAACTCCAGTTTCATGAGGATCTCCGCCTGCGCCCCGTGGGCGGCTGCGGTCCGGTTGAGGCGGACGAGCGGCGTGTTGCCGATCGTCTCGGTGATGTCGTTATATATCTTGGCCATATGCGTTGTGGGTTTTGGTTTCGGATTCGGGAAAAAGGGGGCGGCCGCGGCCTAGATCGCATAGTCCTCGTCGAACGAGTGGGACTGCCTCAGCCGCATGCGGACGAGGTCGTTCACCCTGAGGTTGAGCTCGGAAAGCTCCGACCGCGAGATCTCGACCTCGACCTGCTCACGCGTCTGCACCTGCTCGAGGAGGAGCCTCGCGTGCGGGCCCGCGGCATGGAGGTGCCGGACGATGGCCGACAGCCCCGGTCCGCCGGCGTCGTGGGGCGTCAGCTCGATGTCGTGGGGGCGGACGTAGATCTGGCCGTCCCTGGCGACCTCGGCGGCGCGGCCGTCGGCGCGGAGCGCCCCGGCGAGCGCGGGCGCGCGCATCACGTTCACGTTGCCGAGGAACTGGTAGACGAACGGCGAGGCGGGCTTGTCGTAGACTTCCTGCGGGGTCCCCACCTGCTCGACGCGGCCCTCGTTCATGATCACGACCTCGTCGGCGATCTCGAGGGCCTCCTCCTGGTCGTGCGTCACGAAGATGGTCGTCAGCTGGATGTCGTCATGGAAGCGGCGGAGCCAGCGGCGCAGCTCCTTTCGCACCCGCGCGTCGAGGGCTCCGAAGGGCTCGTCGAGAAGGAGCACCTTGGGCTCGACGGCGAGCGCGCGGGCGAGCGCCACGCGCTGGCGCTGGCCCCCCGAAAGCTGCGAGGGGAAGCGCCCGGCGAGGCCGTCCAGCTGCACCAGCTCGAGAAGCCGGTGGGCGCGCTCCGAGATCGTCGCCGACGAGGGCCGGTTGCGGCGCCGGCGGACCCGAAGGCCGAACGCGACGTTCTCGAAGACGGACATGTGCCGGAAAAGCGCGTAGTGCTGGAACACGAAGCCCACCCCCCTCTTTCCGGCGGGGATGTCGGTGACATCGTCCCCGTGAAAGAGGATCCGGCCGCTGCCCGGGTCGGGGAACTCGAGGCCGGCGATGATCCGCAGAAGCGTCGTCTTGCCGGAGCCTGAGGGGCCGAGCACGGCCACGAGTTTGCCCTGCGGCACGTGCAGGTCGACCCCGTCGAGCGCGGTGAACGCCCCGAATTTCTTGCGGATGCCCAGCGCCTCGATGCTCATCGGAGTCCCGTCTGCCTCCACTCGACGATCGACTTGAGGACCAGCGTGGCGAGGGCGAGGAGGGCGAGCAGCGAGGCGACCGCGAACGCCGCCACGATGTTGTAGTCGTTGTAGAGGATCTCGACGTGGAGCGGCATCGTGTTGGTCTGGCCGCGGATGTGGCCGCTCACGACCGAAACCGCGCCGAACTCGCCCATCGCCCGGGCGTTGCAGAGGATGACGCCGTAGAACAGGCCCCACTTGATGTTGGGCAACGTCACGCGCCAGAAGGTCTGCCAGCCGTTGGCCCCGAGGGTCACCGCGGAACACTCCTCGTCGGTTCCCTGCGACTGCATGAGCGGGATCAGCTCGCGGGCGACGAAAGGGCACGTGACGAACGCCGTCGCGAGGACGATGCCGGGCACGGCGAAGATGACACGGACATTGTGGGCGATCAGCCAGGGGCCGAACCAGCCCTGCGCCCCGAAGACGAGCACGTAGACGAGCCCGGAGATGACCGGCGAAACCGCGAAGGGAAGGTCGATCAGGGTCGTGAGGAGGCTCTTACCCGGGAAGCTGAACTTCGCGATCGCCCAGGCTGCGGCGACGCCGAAAATGACATTCGAGGGAACCACGATCGCCACGGTGAGGAGCGTCAGCCGGATCGCGGACATGGCGTCGGGCTCGCTGATGGAGGCGAGGTAGTAGCCCAGTCCCTTCTCAAGCGCCTGGGCGAACACGACCGCGAGCGGAAGCACGAGGAACAGCACAAGGAACACGAGCGCGACCGCCGTGAGCATCCAGCGCGCCCACGCGGGATCCCTCATCGCGCGGGGGAGGACCGCGCGCGCGGCGGGCGGGGAAAGGGTGCTTGGGATTGCGGAGGCCAAAGTGCGGTGGGGCGGTCGGGGACGGGCGCGTTTCGGGTCAATCGCCTGATCCTCGGTCGGGTGGACCGGGATCCCAATCCGGATTCACGTCATATTGCCTGGTAGCGGCGGCTCCATTTCTGGAGCAGGTTTATGAGCAGCAGGAGGACAAAGGACGACACGAGCATGACGACGGCGATCGCCGTCGCGCCCCGGTAGTCGTACTGCTCCAGCTTGGTGATGATCAGCAGCGGGACGATCTCCGTCTTCATGGGCATGTTTCCCGAGATGAAGATGACCGAGCCGTACTCCCCAAGCGCGCGCGCAAAGGCCAGCGCAAAGCCCGTCAGCAGGGAAGGCGCCAGCTCGGGCAGGAGGATTCGCGTGATGGTCTGCCAGCGGTTTGCGCCGAGGGTCGAGGAGGCCTCCTCGATCTCGGGCTCAAGGTCCAGGAGGACGGGCTGGACCGTCCTGACGACGAACGGCAGCCCTATGAACGTGAGGGCGACGAAGACGCCCGTCCATGTGAACGCCACGTTGATGCCCAGGGGCGAAAGCCAGCGGCCGAGCCAGCCGTTCGGGGAATAAAGCGAGGTGAGCGCGATCCCCGCAACGGCGGTGGGGAGCGCGAACGGTAGGTCCACGAGAGCGTCGAAGATGCGCCTTCCCGGGAATGGGTACCGGACGAGCACCCAGGCGATGATCAGCCCGAAGACCATGTTCACGAATGCCGCCGCAAGCGAGGCGCCGAAGCTCAGCCTGTACGCGGCGATCACCCTCGGCGAAGCCACGGCCGCGACGAAGTCGTGGAAACTCATGCCGGCCGCGCGGAGGAAGGCCGCGGACAGCGGGACAAGGACGATCAGGCCGAGATAGGCCAGGGTGAAGCCCAGCGACAGGCCGAAGCCGGGGAGGATGGAGCGGGAGGTGCGGGCTCGGGCCATGGGGCGCTGGGGTCAGCCCTGGGAAAGGTCGCCGGGATTCATTTCTGGTAGATCTGGTCGAACACGCCGCCGTCGGCGAAGTGGGTCCTCTGCGCCTCGGTCCATCCGCCGAAGGCCCCGTCCACGGTGAACAGCTGCAGCGCGGGAAACACGCCCGAATATTTTGCCGCGATCGCCTTGTTTCGGGGGCGGTAATAGTTGCGCCCCGCGATGTCCTGGCCCTCGTCGGAATAAAGGTACTGAAGGTAGGCCTTCGCGACCGCGGCGGTGCCCCTGCGCTCGGCGACCCTGTCGACCACGGCGACCGGCGGTTCGGCGAGGATGCTGGCCGAGGGGACCACGATCTCGAACCCTCCGGTGCCGAATTCCCTCCGGGCGAGGAACGCCTCGTTCTCCCATGCCAGGAGGACGTCGCCGATGCCCTTCTGGGCGAAGGTGATCGTCGAGCCGCGCGCGCCGGCATCGAGCACCGGCGCGTTCCCGTAGAGGGCGGCGACGAACGCGCGCGCCCTGTCCTTGCTCCCGTACTTGCGCTCGGCGTAGCCCCAGGCCGCGAGATAGGCCCACCGCCCGCCGCCGGACGTCTTCGGGTTGGGCACGATCACGGAGACACCGGGCCGCACGACGTCGTTCCAGTCCCTGATGTGCTTCGGGTTGCCTTTGCGGACGAGCAGGACGATGGTGCTCGTGTAGGGGGTCGAGTTCTCGGGGAGCCGGGATTGCCAGTCGGCGGGAAGCAGGTCGCCGTGCGTGTGCAGGTTGTCGATGTCGGCCGCGAGCGCCAGCGTCACCACGTCGGCCTGCAGCCCGTCGATGACGGACCTGGCCTGGGCGCCCGACCCGCCGTGCGACTGCCTGATGACGACATCGTCGCCGGTCTTTTCCTTCCAGTGCCTGGCGAAGGCCGCGTTGTAGTCGACATAGAGCTCGCGCGTGGGGTCGTACGAGGCGTTGAGCAGCTCGATCGCCTTCGCCGCGGCATCCGTGGCCGCCGACAAGGCGGCGAGGGCCAGCACCGCGGCCAGGGCGGGCCCGGGGCGGAACGAGCGGATGGGTTTCATGTCGGCGGCGGTCAAATGGAGTATTCGCCGAGAATGTGGTGCAGCACGCCCTCGGAGGGAGAGGAGCGCGAGCCGCGCGCATGCCGGCCCTTGCGCGACAGCTGCTGCCTCGCCATGCGGGCGGGCACGCGCGACGGGGGCGGCTCGTTGGCGCCCCGGGCCGAAAAGGGAAGCGAGACGCTGTCGCGGCGCATCTTGCGCATCGTGATCTCGACGACGTCGGCGAGCGTGTACCGGTCCAGGATGTCGGCTATGGCGTTGCGCACGTCCACCATCAGCATCCGCAGCCCGCAATGGGCCTCGTCCGGGCAGGTGCAGGGCTCGTAGGCCGTCTGCGAGACGCAGCCGATCGGGGCGAGGGGGCCGTCGATCAGCCGCACCACCTCGCCGATGAAGATCTTGCGGGCCGGCTTTGCGAGGCGGTAGCCGCCGAATTTTCCCCGCTCGCTCGCCACGATCCCCGCCTCCTTGAGCGCCTGCAGGATCTGCTCCAGGAACTTGACCGGCAGCTGCTCGCTTTCCGCCAGTTCCGAGACCTGCACGAGCTTGCGCCTCATCTCCGCGGCGATCCCGAGGTTGATGAGCGAGCGCAGCGCGTACTCCCCTTTTTTGGACAGCTTCATGCGGGCATACCTTAATCTACATTAGCTGAGTATGGATTAAGGCAAGTGCTTTTGCCCCGCCGGAGCCATGAAACTCCTACGACCGCCGAGGTGACCTGATTCTAAGCCGTTAAGGTCCAGCGACTTCGTACAGCTCGGCAAGGCCGGTGCCAGTCGTCCCATCGGCGCCAGATACCATGAAGGTGTAGGATCCGGGCGGCAAGGTGACGACCATCGCCGAGTCGGCCGAGGCGGCCGCCAGCGGAAAGGCCCCGGCGGAGGCCATGTCCGCGGCGGTCGCCTCACGGAAGGAGGCCGCGACGGTGGACGGTCCCGGGAGGGGCGGGTTGCCCCATCCGGCATCGCTCGCGATGAGGGCGTCCGAGGAGTCAAACAGCGCGATGGCGGGCTGCGCGAGGAACCCCGTGAGCCCGAACACGGAAAGGGCCGGGCCGATCCCCCTGATCAGGATCTTGGCGGCCTGGCTTCCCCCGATCACAAAGCCGGAGATCGCGACGCCCGCGCCGGTCCCCACGAAGCAGCGGGTCGACAGGTTCACCAGCAGCTCCCGGGAGGACGCCTCGACCTCGTACACCTCGGCCAGGCCCACGCCGGAGGTGCCCCCCTGCCCGGAGATCTGCACCGTGTAGGCGCCGGGGGGCAGCGTGAGCATCATGGCGGAGTCCGCGGATGCCGCCGGGATCGCAAAGGCGCCGACGGAGTTCATGTCGAGGGCGGTCGCCGAACGGTAGGACGCAGGTATCGTCGAGGTTCCCGATACCAGGGCAGCGCCCCAGCCGGCGTCGCTGGCGATGAGGGCCCCGGCGGAGTCGTACACAGCCAGGACGGGCTGGGAAAGCGCCCCGGCGACTCCGAACGCGGCCAGGGCCGGGCCGATCCCTCGAACAAGCACATTCTTCTGCGTCCCGGCCGGCCCCTGGATGACAAATCCCGCGATCGCGATGTTCGATCCGGTGCCGACCTGCGCCCGCGTGGAGACGTTCACCAGCCGGTGGGTGGGGCCCGCCTCGGACGGGTTGGCCAGCGCCGCGATCAGGTTGCCGACGTTCGGGCTGCCAAGCCCCGTGCACAGGTCATAGCCGGGGCCCGCGGCGTACGCCCCGTTCGATCCGCTGGTGATATCGTTGAATGCACCGCTGCCGGAGAGCGGATAGAGGTGCGGATTGAGGAGACCCACCGGCCCGATCCCGGCGGAGGCGCGCGCCTGGTTGATGAGGGCCGCCACGGCGGCCCAGACCGGGCACGCCAGGCTGGTTCCGGACGCATACTTGGCGACCCCGCCGTCGAAGATCAGGACGCCGACCCCGTCGAAGGTGTAGGGCTCGAAGCCCGGGAGGGTCACGTTCATCAGGTCGCCGACCGAGATGGCGCTCACGTCGGGAACGCAGCGCATCGTCTGGCCCGCGAGGACCGGGCCGCCCGCCTGCCATGACGGCTTCGTGAAATAGCTGCTCACGCCGCCGCCGGACGCGCTTTGCGATCCCGCGATGTCATCCCAGACGGTCTCGCCCGTGTAGCTCCAGTTTCCGGAGAAGCCCACGTCGGTCCCGCCGACCCCGGTCACGCTCGGGTCGCTGGCGGGGTAGGTGACCGCGAGCGGCTCCGTTGCCGAATAGAAGCCGGCCCCCTTGCCGGGAGTCGGGTTTGAGCCGCTGTCGCCGCTGCCGGCGAGGACGGAGACGCCCGCGGCGGCGTATTGCGCGAACATCTGCGAGAACGCCTGCAGCTCGTCCGGGCCCTCGTCGCCCTCCGTGTCCGCGAAGCTGATCGATACGACCGTCATGGCCGGGTAGGATGGAATATCGTTCAGTATCTGGATGAAGCAGTCTAACACGTTGCCCGATATGTAAAACCGTATGCCCGCGCCCGGGGCGAGGGCGCCGGCCCACTGGACATCGAGGTCGGCCTCGCCGACCAGCCCCTCGTCTGGGCTGTCGGGGCCGCCGTTGACGTTGATGGTCGTCACGTTGCCCGCGTTCTGGGAGACCCCGACGGCGCTCCAGAAGGTGTCCAGGTCGCTCGATTCGACCGCGGCCTCGCCGACGATCGCGATGATCTGGCCCGCTCCGGTCGAGGTCTCCGGGACGTTGTAGGCCGAGCGGAGGTTGTCGGGGGTCACGTACACCAAGCCGCCGAACAGGTCACGCGGCGCGATGCCGAACGCAGGCGCGATGTGCCGGAGCCGCAACTGGGGCTGCAGCCCGTTGACGCTCAGCACCGCCGCGGCGAGCGTGCCGGGAATGGCAGGCGCCGAGATGGCGGACGTATATTCCCCGTCGGAGGCTGCCACGCGGGCGAAGCGGACGCCGAAGGCCCGGGCGACGTCGGCGAGCGTGCCCTCGACGCAGACCGAGGTGTGCGTGCGGTCCTGCAGCGTCTGCGCGAAACCCTCCGCCCTAAGCCAGGCGGCGACGCGGTCATAGTCGGCGCGCGTCGGCAGGTATCGCGCCTCCATCTCCGCCCCGCCGACCCGCCCCCCGGACGCGATTCGGGCCCGGAGCCCGTCGAAGTCGCGCATCCTGAGCGTCACGGAAAACAACAGCGGAGCGGAAAGCTCCCCCGGGGTGAGCGCCGCGCGCACGATCGTGTCGCGGCCGAGGGTCCGCCCTCCCGTTTCGGGGAGGCGGACCGAGCCGGCGAGGACGCGCGCCTCCGCGGCCGTGGCGGCGGCAAGGAAGTGCGGGGTGCCGAGGCCGGCAAGGACCAGGCAGGCTGCCGCTGTTCTGGCGCCCGTGAGCATGATGGGGTTGAATCCGGTGGGGATTCCCTACAGTCCAATCCTCAGCCCGTCATACGCCAGCTTGAAGCGGTCCGGCATCGTGGCCTCGAGCGCGGCGTGGTCCGTCAGGTGGGTGAGGTGGGTGAGCCAAACGCCCTTGGCTCCCAGGCCGCCGCCCGCCTCGATCGCCTCCTCGATGCTCATGTGCGATGGGTGCGGCAGGGGCCTGAGCCCGTCGAGGATCACGGCGCCGGATCCCCGGGCCAGCTCGACCGCCTCGGCGGTCAGGCGCTTGCAGTCGGTATAGTAGGCAAACTTCCCCCCGCTGCTCCTCTCGGTGAAGACGAGCCCGAGCGTCTGGGAACCCCCGTGCGGAAGGAGCGTCGAGCGGATGGTCCCCTGGGGCAGCTCCAGGCTCTCCGGCATCTCGGCAAGCTGAAAGGCGGGATACCCCCGCACAATCGGCCGGTCCGTGATCGCATACGGATAGATCGCGAGCACGCGGGCCATCCCCTCCTTGGTCGAGTAGATCGGCAGGGCCTGGCCGCCCTTCAGGTCGCAGAACCTGCGCAGGTCGTCCATGCCGGCGACGTGGTCGGCATGGCCGTGCGTGAGGATGAAGAGGTCGAGCCTGTCCACGCCCGTCCCCAGGCACTGAAGCCGGAATTCCGGCGCGGCGTCCACCTGCACGTGCAGCCCGTCCATGACGACATGGACGGAGGCCCGCGTGCGCCTGTTGCGGGGGTCCGCCGACGTGCAGACCGGGCAGCCGCAGCCGATCATGGGCACGCCCTGCGAGGTGCCGCTTCCAAGTACGATCACTTCCATGTTTGCGTGTCCACGATTGGCCCGGCGTCGTCCCAAGGCACCACAAAAAAGCGCCCCGTCCTTCCGGACGGGGCGCTCGTGAATATTTTTGTCCCGGCCGGATCAGTAGTCCATGCCGCCGCCGCCCGGGGGATGCCCGGGGGCCGCTTCCTTCTTCTCGGGGAGCTCGGTGATCATGCACTCGGTCGTGAGCAGGAGCCCGGCGATCGAGGCCGCGTTCTGGAGGGCCGTGCGCGTGACCTTGGTCGGGTCGACGACGCCAGCCTTGACGAGGTCCTCATACTTCTCGGTCGCGACGTTGTAGCCGAGGTTGCCCTTGCCGGCGAATACCTCGCCGACGACAACCGCGCCCTCGACGCCCGCGTTCGCGCAGAGCATCCGGATCGGGTGCTCGATGGCGCGCCGGACGATCTGCGAGCCGATCTTCTCGTCGCCCGTGAGGGCGAGGGAGTCGATGACCTTCGCCGTGCGCAGCAGTGCGACGCCGCCGCCGGCGACGATGCCTTCCTCGACGGCCGCGCGGGTCGCATGGAGGGCGTCCTCGACGCGGGCCTTCTTCTCCTTCATCTCGACCTCGGTGGAGGCGCCGACATTGATGACGGCGACACCCCCGGCCAGCTTCGCGAGGCGCTCCTGGAGCTTCTCCCGGTCGTAGTCGGACGTGGTCTCCTCGATCTGGCGGCGGATCTGCTTGACGCGGCCCTGGATGTCGGAGCCCTTGCCGCCGCCTTCGATGATCGTGGTGTTTTCCTTGTCGACGACGATGCGCTTTGCGCGCCCGAGGTCGCTGACCTGGACGTTCTCAAGCTTGATGCCGAGGTCCTCGGTGAAGCAGCGGCCGCCCGTGAGGATCGCAATGTCCTCGAGGATCGACTTGCGGCGGTCGCCGAAGCCGGGGGCCTTGACGGCCACGACGTTGAGCGTGCCGCGGATCTTGTTGACGACGAGCGCGGCCAGTGCCTCGCCCTCGACTTCCTCGGCGATGATGAGGAGCGGCTTGCCGCTCTTCGCGACGGTCTGGAGCAGCGGGAGCAGGTCGTTGAGGGCGCTGATCTTCTTCTCGTGGATCAGGACGTACGCATCCTCGATGACGGCCTCCATGGCCTCCGCGTTCGTCACGAAATAGGGCGAGAGATAGCCCTTGTCGAACTGCATGCCCTCGACCACCTCGAGCGTGGTCTCGATCGACTTGGCTTCCTCGACCGTGATCGTGCCGTCCTTGCCGACCTTGTCCATGGCGTCGGCGATGATGTTGCCGATCGTCTCGTCCCAGTTGGCCGAGACGGTCGCGACCTGGCGGATCTCCTCGCGGTCGGAGACCTTCTTGGAGACCCTGGCGAGCTCGGCGACGGCGGCCTCGACGGCCTTGTCGATGCCGCGCTTCAGGAAGATCGGGTTGGATCCGGCGGTGACGTTCTTGAGTCCCTCGCGGTAGATGCCCTCGGCGAGCACCGTCGCGGTCGTGGTGCCGTCGCCCGCGGCGTCGGAGGTCTTGGAGGCGACTTCCTTCACCATCTGGGCGCCCATGTTCTCGTAGGGGTCGGGCAGCTCGATTTCCTTGGCGACGGTGACGCCGTCCTTGGTGACGGTCGGCGAGCCGAATTTCTTGTCGATGACGACGTTGCGGCCCTTGGGTCCAAGGGTGACCTTGACCGCGCGCGAGAGCAGCTCGACGCCGCGGAGGATCTTTTGACGAGCGGCCTCGTCGAATATGAGTTGTTTGGCAGGCATTTTATTGGAGGTTGTTTTGTTGTTTCTTAAATCGTTCGTTACCCGCCTCAGGCGATGACGCCGAGGATGTCGTCCTCGCGGACGAGGGTGTATTTCTGTTCGTCGAGCTTGACCTCGGTGCCGCCGTACTTGCTGACGAGGACGCGGTCGCCGACCTTCACTTCGAAGGGATGGACCTTGCCGTTGTCGTCCTTCTTGCCGGTGCCGAGGGCGATGACCTCGGCCTCCTGGGGCTTTTCTTTTGCGCTGTCCGGGATGATGATGCCTCCGCGGACCTGCTCTTTGTCCTCGAGATGCTTCACGAGGACCCGATCACCGATGGGTCTGATTTTGACTTTAGCCATATGGATTTTGTTTTGGGTTGAAGTTCGGACGCGGGCGCGATGCGCCCCGCATCCCGAAATGGATTATTTCTTGCCCTTCTCGTCGTCCACGACCTCGAAGTCGGCGTCGACCACGTCGGCCTTCTTCTCGGCCTTGGGCTGGGCTCCCCCGCCCTCGGGTCCGCCCGGGGCGCCGGCCGCGGATTCGGCCGCCTGGGCTTCGGCATGGAACTCGGCGCCCGCCTTGCCGAGGCTGTCGAGGGCGTCCTTCATCCGTGTCGCGTCGTTGCTCTCAAGGGCCTTCTTCGCGTCGGCGAGCGTCCCCTCCACCTTCGACTTCTTCTCGGCAGGCACCTTGTCGCCCGCGTCCTTGAGCGTCTTCTCAAGCTGGTAGACCGCCGTGTCGAGCTGGTTGCGGATCTCGACGGCGTCGCGGCGCTTCTTGTCGTCGGCCGCATTCAGCTCGGCCTCCTTTGTCATCTTGTCGACTTCGTCCTTCGAGAGGCCCGAGGAGCCCTGGATCGTGATCTTCTGGTCCTTGCCGGTGCCCAGGTCCTTGGCGGACACGTGCAGGATGCCGTTTGCGTCGATGTCGAACGTGACCTCGATCTGCGGGGTGCCGCGGGGCGCGGGCGGGATGCCGTCGAGACGGAACGTGCCCAGCGTCTTGTTGTCGCGGGCCATCGGGCGCTCGCCCTGGAGGACCACGATCTCAACCGAGGGCTGGTTGTCGCCGTAGGTCGAGAACACCTGCGTCTTCTTGGAAGGGATCGTCGTGTTGCGCGGGATCATCGCCGTGGACACGTCGCCCGCGGTCATGATGCCGAGCGTGAGCGGCGTCACGTCCAGCAGAAGGACGTCGCGCACGTCGCCCTTGAGGACGCCGCCCTGGATCGCGGCGCCGACCGCGACGACCTCGTCGGGGTTCACGCCCTGGTGCGGCTGCTTGCCGCCGAGCGTCTTGGCGATGTCGACCACCTTCGGCATGCGGGTCATCCCGCCGACGAGCACGAGCTCGTCGATCTGGGCCGACGTGAGATCGGCGTCCTTCAGGCAGTTCTTGAAGGGCTGGATGCAGCGCTCGAAGAGACTGTCGCAGATCTGCTCCATCTTGGCGCGGGTCAGCTGCACGTTGAGGTGCTTGGGGCCCGATGCGTCCGCCGTGATGAACGGAAGGTTGATGTCGACCGACTGGGTCGAGGAGAGCGCGATCTTCGCCTTCTCCGCCTCCTCCTTGAGGCGCTGCAGGGCCATCGGATCCTTCCTCAGGTCGATGCCGTTCTCCTTCTTGAAATTGTCCACGAGCCAGGTGATGAGGGCGTCATCCCAGTTGTCGCCGCCCAGGTGCGTGTCCCCGTTGGTCGCCTTGACCTCGAAGACGCCGTCGCCGATCTCGAGCACGGACACGTCGAACGTCCCGCCGCCCAGGTCGAACACCGCGATCTTCTCGTCCTTCTTCTTGTCGAGGCCGTAGGCCAGCGAAGCCGCCGTGGGCTCGTTGATGATGCGAAGGACCTCGAGGCCCGCGATCTTGCCGGCGTCCTTGGTCGCCTGGCGCTGCGAGTCGTTGAAGTACGCCGGCACCGTGATGACCGCCTGCGTGATCTTTTCGCCGAGGTAGGCCTCGGCGTCCGCCTTCAGCTTGCCCAGGACGAACGCGGAGATCTGCTGGGGGGCAAACTGCTCCGTCTTGTCGCCGAGCTGGACCTCGATGTAGGCGTCGCCGTTCTTGCCCTCGACGACCTTGAAAGGCATGTGCTTCGCCTCCTCGCGGACCTCGGTGAATTTGCGGCCGATGAGGCGCTTCGCGGAATAGATCGTGTTGCGCGGATTGGTGACGGCCTGCCGCTTGGCGGCCTGTCCGACGACGCGCTCCCCCGTCTTCGTGAATGCGACCACCGACGGGGTCGTGCGCGCGCCCTCCGCGTTCGGAATGACAACGGGCTCCCCGCCTTCCATGACCGCCATGCAGGAGTTGGTGGTCCCTAAATCGATGCCTAAAATACGGCTCATGCCCCCTGATCAGCAATGTCCGTGCCCCCGTTTCCATTATGGCGCTATATCTTGACTGTAAGCGGGTTAAAATAAACGGCCCCTTCCCTCCCCTGGCTCAAAAAAGCCCAATTCAGGCCATTGTGTCCCATCTTGCCGCCTCCTGACACAGCCCATGGCACAATGACAGCGGGCGGGTTCCCGCGGCCACCCCCGCCATCCGGCCCGGAATTGGTCGAGCGGATTCTTGAAAATCCCCCCAACCAGCCCACTATCGTGCCATGGAAATGGAGATCCAAGTGCCCGATGAGGTGCCGGTGATGACGCTGCCCAACATCGCATTCTTCCCCCAGGCGCTCCTGCCGCTGCATATTTTCGAGCCCCGCTATCGCCACATGCTGCGCGACGTCCTCGCCTCCAATAGGATATTCGCCGTGGCGTGCCTCGACTCGGGGGCGGCCGCGGCCGACGAGCGGTTCGAGCCCCCGCACAGGGTCGCCTGCATCGGGCTCGTGCGCGCGTGCCAGAAGAATGAAAACGGGACCTCCAACCTCCTTCTGCAGGGCCTGTGCCGTGTCGCGATCGAGGCGATCGTCGGCGACGAGCCCTACCGGCGGATCAGGATACGGGCCCTCGCGAGCAAACCCGGCGCCGCCGCGGTCGAGAACGCCAAGCTGCGCACGGAGCTTGCCGGCCTCATCAAGCTGAAGCTCAAGCTTTCACCGGGCGGCTCGGACGGGATGACCGACCTCCTGAAGACCGTCGAGGACCCGGAGGTCTTCGCGGACATCGCCGCCTTCAACCTCTGCGACAACGTCCCGGTCAAGCAAAGGCTCCTCGAGACCCTCGATGTCAACCGCCGGCTGGTGCTCCTCCTGCAGGTCCTGCGCCTCGAGATCGACACGATCGTCCTGCATTCAAAATTGCAGGGCGGCCTGCCTAACGACGAGATTACGAGGAATTAACAAATGCGTTTCCATTCTGATTCGCCAATTTTTAGCGATTTCGGCCGAAACAAAGATCGCATTCTTGCGTCTCTGCATTCAACCACTTGTGCGTTCCCATTGAAAGCCATGCAGTCGTCCACCATAGAAAAAAACACAGCGAGGAAAACGAGGCGTGTGCTGTACGTTGATGACATGCGCGAACTGCGCGAGGTCGCCCAGCTGGCGCTCTCAAGCGTGGGCCACCACGTCGAGTGCGTCGCGGACGGCGCCGAGGCGTTCGACCGGATAGCGACCAGTTCGCACGCCTACGATATCGTCATTTCCGACCATCATATGGCGGGGCTGAACGGCATTGGCCTCGTGATCAAGCTCCGCGAAATCGGGTATCCCGGCAGGATAGCGATCGTGAGCTCGGAATTGAACCGCGAAGTCGCCGAGGAGTATCACCAGCTCGGGGTCACCAGGATTCTCTACAAGCCCGTCGAACTGTCCGATCTCCGGGCGCTTGTGCTCGAGGATTGATCTGAAGGGAGCCGGCTGTCGGGGTTGAACCGGGCCGCCCGGCAAAAAGGATTCAACCGGGTATGCAGTTGACGTAAGGAGACCGGTTTGGGTTCTTGTCCTGATGGGCAGAAATTCACCCTTGGCCCCGATGCGCCGCCACGAGGGAAAAACGATGGGCTGCGATGTTTCGGGGAGCACAAGGGAGGAGGCAGGGTGAAGCGGGCCACGCTCAGGGCCTTCCTCGGCCTGGGGTGCGTCGCCCTGGGAGCCGGCGCCGTTCGAGGCAGTGGCGACTCCGAGCCCCTTTGGGCGTACGGATACCTCACGCCCCCTGTGCCCGGCGCAAAGGCGGGTTCGCAGACGCCGCCTCCCACCTCGCGAAACCTGTGGACGACCGAGCCTCCCGAGGAACAGATCCAGCCAAGGCACGTCGAAGGGAGCCTTGCATCGTATTCGAAGGTCGACATCCGAGACGGGGGCAACGTGGCCGACTGGTTTCCCGGCGATCATTCGCCGATGTCGAGTGTGATTGCCCACGGTCCCGCGAGCCTGGGCAAGACGTCGTGGGGATGCGCCTTTTGCCACCTGCCCACGGGAAAAGGTCGCCCGGAAAACGCCCCGGTCGTGGGGCAGCCGGTGGCGTATTTCCTCCGCCAGCTTCAAGACTTTAGAAACGACGCCCGCACGTCGGCGGATCCCAGAAAGCCGAACACTCCCCTGATGGCGGGGCTGGCGAAAGCCATGAGCGACGACGAGATGAAGGAGGCGGCAGAGTATTTCGGGGCGATGAAATGGACCCCGTGGACGCGGGTCGTCGAGACCGACTGGGTGCCAAAGACCAGGATTGAGGGAAACCTATTTCTGCCGGCCGAGCGGGAGAGAACCGAGGCGATCGCGGGGCGAATCATTGAAGTGCCCGAGGACGCGCGACAGTCCGAGGGCCTGCGCAGCCCGCGCTCGGGATTCATCGCTTACGTGCCTGTCGGGAGCATCAAGAAGGGCGAGAACCTCGTGACGACCGGGGGCGTGAGCGTCGTCGATGGCAAGATTGTGCCGGGCAAGACTCTCGCATGCGCCGGATGCCATGGAGCCGATCTCATGGGATTGGTGGACGTGCCGGGAATCGCCGGACGCTCACCGAGCTATTTGGTGCGCCAGATTTATGATCTGCAGCAAGGGACGCGCAGGGGCAAATCGTCGCCCCTGATGCTGCCGGTCGTCGCCAATCTCACGACCGCGGACATGGTGGCCATAGCGGCCTACGTCACCTCATTTGTGCCGCCCTCAGCCCCGACTCTGCGGTAGGTGCTTCTGCTTCCCGCGAGGCGAGCGATGGCCCGATCAAGGTCACCCCACATCTTCTTCCGGAAACCTCTTAGCCAATGAACGGTTCTGGATTGGGAACAATCGCTGCGACGGGTGCCCCTGAATTAAACCTTGAACTAGACCCAAAATGGAGCCGGCTGTCGGGGTTGAACCGACGACCCTCGGTTTACGATACCGATGCTCTACCACTGAGCTAAGCCGGCGTCAGAACGGTCAGTCCACCATTCGCCCAAAAGTCTGTCAAGTGCGCCCGACCTGAGGTTGCGCCCCCCGTCGCCGACCGCCGGCTGCGCGTCGCGGCACCGCCGGTTGCCAGCCCGAATGCGCCGATGGTTGCGCCTTGCGCCCGGCGATTTCGGGATTAATCCTGTTCGGCCTCTGCCCAATGTTCTTTCGGGACTTTTACCACCACCACCCCCGCGGGGCCCCTCTTGGCGGGATAATCCTGCTTCTTCTCATAATTATCTTGGTGGTCGTGCTGAGCCGCGATTCAAAGGGCTGACACCCGCAGGCGCGGTAAATCCCCGGCTTGACGATTTGCGAAGTGGCCGTCGGCTCCTTGGAGGCTAAAATATTGGCGAACTGCCGCCGTCAAACTGGGACGCCACCCGACCTGAGGGGGTCGGGCCGCGTCGGCCCTCAGCGGGTTGCCTTGCCGCTGCCTGCGACGTCGAGCTCGTACCTGGAAACAAGGTAGGGCCCGACCTGCCTGTCGCTATGGTATCGGAATCCAAAGGACTCATAGATCGCCCGCAGCCGCGGCCGAGCCGCCTCGCAATCGAGCCGCAGGTACCGGCGGCCAAGCCCATGGGTCCGCTCGACTGCCCATCCGAGGAGCGTCCGGGACAAGCCGGTACCGGCATAGCGCCTCCGGACGGCCAGGCGGTGGACATAGGCCGCGTCCTCCCGGCCTGCGTCGGGCCAGAAGGCATGGTCATCGAGCTGGAACTTCATCGTGCCGGCAGGATCGCCCGAATGCTCCGCAAGGAAGAAGAGCCCCGCCCGAACATCGGCGACGATGCGGGAGGGCTCCAGCTCCTGCTGCTGCCACATCGGCATGCCCGCCTGCTCGAGCCATCGGGCCGCCTCCCTTAGGATGTCGGTCACCGCCTCGGCGTCTTGAGGCGTCGCCTGCCGGATTCTTGCTTCGCTGGCCATTCTCAGGGGCGTGTTCCATCGCGACTAGACTTCGCCCTCGGGCGCGGAGTCAAGCGGAGTAAAATTCGGACTGCACTGCCGCCGGGCTTCCGCACACTTTCCCCCTGCACTCCCGCAACAAGAGCGTGATTTCCACCCATAGATTCGACTACCGGCTTCCCCCGGAGCTCATCGCGCAGAGCCCGGCGGAGCGCCGGGACGGCTCGCGCCTCCTTGTCGTCGACCGCGGGACGCGGACCCTGTCGCACCGGATGTTTGACGATCTTCCGGGGTTCCTGCGCGCGGGCGACACGCTCTTTCGCAACAATGCGTCGGTGCTGCCGGCGAGGCTGCATGGACGCAGGGCCACCGGGGGGAAGGTCGAGTGCCTTCTCCTGCGAAAAACCGGCGAGTCCCCGGACGGGGGGGAGGTCTGGGAGTGCCTGGTGCGACCCGGCCGCAGGCTTCCCGCCGGGACGGCGTTCGAGGCCGCGGAAGGCGCGCTTTCCGGGACCGTCACCGGCGTCCTTGGAGACGGATCCGTCCTCGTGCGCTTCGCGACCCGAGGCGGCGAGACGGTCGCCCAGGCGGCAAACCGGGCGGGGGAGGTCCCCCTGCCCCCCTACCTCGCGAGGAAAGACGACTCGCTCCGCGAGCAGGACCGGGAGCGCTACCAGACGGTCTATGCCGAGCGGGGACGCCAGGTCGCCGTGGCCGCGCCAACCGCCGGGCTGCATTTCACGGCGGGACTGCTGGGGAAGATCCAGGCCGCGGGCGTTCGAACGGCCGATCTCACGCTCCACGTGGGACTCGGGACCTTCAGGCCGATCATGACCGAGACCCTGGAGGCGCATGCCATCCACCGAGAGACCTATGAAATCCCGGCCGCCACCCAGACCGCGCTCTTTCCTCCCCTTGGCGGACGCAGGATCGCCGTGGGAACGACGACGGTGCGCTCG
>Ga0302326_10002255_pt1 | contig 47205 bp, 54 predicted proteins | sample Palsa_T0_3_FD_202264 | JGI IMG/M metagenome (GOLD analysis project Ga0302326, IMG submission 202264) | Peat permafrost microbial communities from Stordalen Mire near Abisko, Sweden - Palsa_T0_3 | ecosystem: Environmental > Terrestrial > Soil > Palsa > Peat permafrost | place: Sweden: Abisko... | reverse complement strand
GCAGGCCTCAGGCTTCGCTGTGAGTGATGTCCGCCGTGCCCAGGTGAGCTGGCGCCTGGTCTTCCTGCCCGGCGGGCCGCGCGGCGGCGATCGAGCGAGAGCCTTCGGCCAGGGGATCCATGCGTGGTCGAGCAGGTCGCAGTGCTGCAGGCCTCGAGGCTTCGCGGTGAGTGATGTCCGCCGTGGCCAGGTGAGCTGGCGCCTGGTCTTCCTGCCGGCGGCCGCGCGGCGGCGATCGAGCGAGAGCCTTCGGCCAGGGGATCCATGCGCGATCGAGCGGGTCGCAGTGCTGCAGGCCTCAGTCTTCGCTGTGTGTGGATCTCCGCCGTGCCCAGGGAGCTGGCGCCGGTCTTCCTGCCGGCGGCCGCGGCGGCGATCGAGCGAGAGCCTTCGGCCAGGGGATCCATGCGCGATCGAGCGGGTCGCAGTGCTGCAGGCCTCAGTCTTCGCTGTGAGTGATCTCCGCCGTGGCCAGGTGAGCTGGCGCCTGGTCTTCCTGCCCGGCGCCGCGGCGGCGATCGAGCGAGAGCCTTGCCCGCCGGGCGCGAACAGAGAACACGCCGGGACCGAGAGCGAATCGGGCCTGGCCGGCCGAGGGGCGTACATGAGCGATCCGGTTGCCAACACTCGAAGAAGCACAGCGGCCGCGGCGCCCGGTCCCGTCGACCAAGTGGAGGCGCAGGCACACTGCCTAAGCGATTCCGCGAAGGCCTCGGTCCCGGCGTGCAGCCAACTCTCTCGAAGAAGCACGGGGGCGGATGGCTCGGGCGGTCGAGCCGACTGTTCTTCTCTGCCGGCGGCCGCGGTGATCGAGGGGAGCCATGAGCCCTGGCGTGTTAACTTGTAACAGTTACGGTGCAATTGAACGGAAAATCTCGCTTAGCTTTGGTTTTGGGGACATAAATGTTTATCCATGCAGCGGTCGCGGCACACCTAAACTTGATTTTTCAGACCCCCCTATCCCCCATCCTTCTCTCGCGACCCGCTATCACGGCTAACTACTCCTTTGCGCTGCAAGGTTGCGAAAAAACTCTATCCCCTCCCGGGACCAGTCATCAGAGATCGCTAACGCGAGCACGGCCGCTTGTTCAGCGGGAAAGAGCAGCAACCGAATTGTGCAGTTCATAGAGAAGCGATAGGCAAGCAACTTTGAATGCTTGCTCCATGATTCTCCGACTGGTCTCATCCGCCACGGGCAGCTTAGGCAGTGCGCCGGCATGGCGATTCCATCGCCCGTCTAGCGTCTCAACCGTTGTCATCGCCCCTGGTTCTCTCTTTGGGCTCACTACACCGAACGTCAAAAATCGTACGCTAGCGATCTTAGGCAGAGCATAATAAACTTCCTTCATGTTGCACGATGCGAGTGGAAATCCCGCGATGGTGCTGCTCAAGCTCGGACAGCGAGAACACATGGAGCAGTTCCGTAACGGACAGCTATACATGAATACCCTCAAATACTTTCGCGATTTGGAGAGCGATCCTGCGCGTGGCGACCGTTACGAAGGCGCAACTCACATCTTCCAACCCAAAGACGTAATAATCACTTTATCTGCACCTGGCTTTGGAGATATCTTAATTGATTCGACGGATTTGGCAGCAGCAACGACCTTGTCCATGACTTCTGAGCTGTGTTGCAATATCTTTTGCCTTCACGCCATCACAGCACCGGTGAACGGAACGCTCTTTCCGTCCGAGCATGAATGGTTCGGCGACTCGATGGTTCTGGTGCTCAAGACCGAGGAGTTCCTCAATCGCGTTGTGGCTGGTGCGAAAGCCCGGAATCTTTCGGGGAAGATCAAACGGGTCGAATACTTCGATGATAAGGCGTATACCGGCAAATTGGACAGATTCAGGAAGTCCAAGCGCTTCGCTCATCAGCGGGAATATCGAATCGCGATTGACAGCCCAGGAACGGACCCGTTGGTTTTAGACATAGGGGATATCACACATATAACCTCTGAAGTGCTTAAGTTCTGTGACGCTGACAACATTCTCAAATTTTCAGAAGACGATGCTCGTGCGGCAGCTTTGCTCTTCTAGCTTTCCACGCTTTCGGATGGCTATCGCGAAGTCGCATTCTCGGAAGGTTTGGTGATGGGGCCACTGCAAGGCAGTTTTCGGCCTGCACAAACGAGCGTTTACGCAACGATCTGCAGGCGGGTCCGAAGCCCAGCAATTTGCGTTGCGAAAACGCATTGCAAGGATAAAGTCATTGGCGATACCTTTCCGCAACAAGCTCATCGGCTACGGGAACACATCGACCTGATCGGCGACTACCTGGCAGGCCGCAGAACGCCTCCGCAAAGGATCCTTCAGGCCTCTGTGACCCTTCTCAGCCTCGAACGAGACGATCCAAATTCCTTAGCGTACGATTTTTGACGTTTGGTGTAGTGACCTCTCTTTCTACCCTATATACAGCTCGGCCGCGTGTGGCCTACCGGCCCGAAGGCTCTCGTTGTCGAATCGCAGCGCCAGCGCCGGCAGGGAGAGACCAGGAGCGCCAGCTCAGAGATCACACACAGCGAAGCCTCGAGCGGCGCAGCGACCCGCTTAAACGGCTACAAATGAAGGGTTAAAGCGCCGGCGAAAGAGCTAAACAGCCACGAACGAGGATTGAAGTGCGCTAAACGTTCCGGCGCGAAGCACTGTTGCCCAGTCCTGCCGCGCGGAACCACAAAATGACAGCGATAGGCCGTGACGGAACTCGTAACGTAACTGCGTGCTCGGAACCTAACATTCTCCCGGCGCCGAACCGAATGCCATATCTCTAAAGCAAGTGCATTCCGCCATGTAAATAAGCTGGACAGAACCGGTGGGACCGTTTCGCTGTTTGGCGATGATGATCTTCGCTTTAAGTTTCGACTCCGGATCCTCTTCTCCTTCCTCGTCTTTATGGTAATAACTTGCGCGATGAATAAACGCCACCACATCGGCATCCTGCTCGATCGAGCCAGATTCGCGCAAGTCCGAGAGCATCGGTTCCTTGTTTCCGCCACGTTGCTCTGAGGCACGGCTTAATTGAGAAAGCGCGACTACAGGAACACGCAACTCCTTGGCTAGCGCTTTGAGGCCACGGGAGATGGCAGACACTTCCTGGGTGCGATTCTCTTGCCGGCGGCCGGCGCTAAGACCCGAAGCTGACATCAGTTGCAGATAGTCAACCACGATCAGATCAAGGCCACCTTGCATGCGTTGCAGCCGGCGCGCCTTGGCACGCATCTCGGAAAGTGAGATGGCCGGAGTGTCATCGATAAATATTTTTGCTTCTGCCAGGCGTTCAAGCGCCCCCATCAACTTGTATCGATCGTCTCCAGGGATGAAGCCCATCTGGAGTTTCCGCATGGAAACCATCGCTTGCGAAGCCAGCATGCGACGCAATAGGGACTCCTTTGACATTTCCAGGGAAAAGATGGCGACCACCTTGCCATCTTTCACTGCCGCGTTCTGGGCAATATTGATCGCCCAGGCCGTCTTGCCCATGCTCGGACGGGCGGCGATGATGATGAGGTCGGAAGCCTGAAGGCCACTGGTCATCTTGTCGAATTGGGTGTAGTGGGTGACCAACCCCGTCAGCTCTTTCTGCTGGGCGTAGAGATTATCGATGGTTCCAAAGGAATCGCGAACGATTTCGGAAATGCCGGCAAAACCGCGAGTGATGCCGCGTTCGGAAACCTCGAGCAAGCCAGATTCAGCGGACTCGAGCACGGCCAGCGCTTCGTCGCTTTGATCAACCGCGCGAGTAATTGCCGTGCTGCAGATACCGATCAGTTGCCGTGACAGTGACTTGTCTTTCACTATCCGAACGTATTCTTCGATGCTGGGCCGACGCGGAAGCCCTTCGGTGAGAGATGCGAGATAGGCGACGCCGCCCACTGCTCCTACCTCCTTGCTGCGGGCCAACTCCTCCGTAAGCGTCACAATATCAACCGCGCGATGAGCGTCGATAAGCCCCGTCATGCGCGCGAAGATTCGCCGGTGGGAATCTAGGGAAAAGTCTTCGGCGCGAAGCTTCTCCGCCGCCTCGTTATAGGAGTGGTTGTCGAGCAGGATCCCGCCCAGAATCGAGCGTTCGGCTTCTACGCTGGCAGGAAGGCCGCGCTCAAGCGATACGTCAGATGCCATCACATCCCCTTGTGCTGCTGCTTCAACTGTTCCGCCTGCTGGATCATCTGTTTTAGGTTAAGAGGCAACGGCCGCGCCGGCCCGAGCAAGCGCGCCATTTCCCCCATGTCCTTACGTCCATCTTCTTCACTGACCAACTTCTTCTTGCCGCTGCCCGGACTGTATTTCCCCTTTGTCTTAGCTTGGGCGGAGATGCTTCGGCTTCCCGAGCGATCGCCGCGAACCGGTTGTAGCTGTTAGCGCTGCCTCCGGTAATCGTCACTGTCACCGATCCCGGAAATGCCTTGAAACCGAAGCGCTTGTCTGGCGTGCAGGCAATCGCTCCGAGCATGCCACTGACGCCCTTGATCGCGGGAGGCTTCAACAGCCCTCCCCGTTGCTTGTCAACCTGGCCGCAGATTGATCTCGAGCAAAACGAGATCCGTGATACTGAGTACCCCCCGTGGCGCCTGAGCGACGAGCTCATGCCAAATCCCGCGAAGCCGGCAGTACTCCTGAAACTTGAGGGCATCATCGGCGACCGTCCAATGCGATGGCGGCGGTCCGATCGGACCATCCGGCTTCGGCTCATTCGCCCGCTCTCGCTTGCGCTCCGAATGCCTCTCAAAGGCACCGCTCAGCTCGAGTTCTTTAGTCGGTTTTCGCGGCGTCCCAATGTGTCACCTCGAGTATCCAGTTAAGTTCTACGACAGCCTGCAACACGGCTCTCAACGCGAGCAGACCGGCATCGTTGCTACCCTCTGAAGGCTGCTTGTTTTTCGTTGGCGATAGGTGAAAACCCCCATTATGGGGAAGCAAAAATTTCACACCATAACGGTCTAGGCCGGCAAACCTTTAACGGATTTGACCCCCATACCCCCACCTACCCTGTCCCGCTGCTAACAACCATGCTGAGCTGCTCGACCCGGTCCGGCAGCACGTTGCTGCCGCGAGAAAGCACTAACACAGTGACAGATAGCGAACGCTTGCTCCTGGCGTCCATCAAGACCTGGTTGCAAGACCAGCAGAAGCCCATACAAGCAATCGCCGCAATACTGAAATTCTCTTGTAAGCTTGGCCTGCGATTCACGGCGCGCCCGAACCACAAGAGCTTTAAGCTCCGATGGCGCCGGCATCATCGAGCCATAGGTTCGCCCGGTGAATAAGTTGATTTCGTCGTTCGCCTGCCACGCCAGAAACGCTTGCTTTACTTCCTGCGCCGGATAGCCGGCCAGAACACTGGACCATGACTCCATCAGCGCGTCAGTTGGTATCCGCCCGTACACTTCACATGCATCAACGTAGACATCACCCAAAAGAATCGCCATCTAACTCGCGCTCCCATTCGCATGTAGCTTTTTGCGAAACTCATCAGTCGCAGCCGCTACACGATTCTGCGATCGTTGGTTCGCAACTCCGTCTTGCTCCCACCTCTTGTCCATGAACCAAAAACCGTTCACCGTCTCGCCGCGGCCCTGCGCTGAGAGCGCTCGACCAATCATTAGTCGCGTCGCCTCATGCAATTCAACTTTTTCTGCTTTCGCCAAGAACCCGATCGCTTGGCCGCACTGATCGAGTAGACGGACCGAGGATGGGACAGAGACCTGTTCGAGAACACCGCGGGCATACTGCAGAGGTTGCAGGCCTCCAGGAATGCCTTCGCTGGGTTCTACGGTGAAGTCGTACTTGCGTTCCACCGGAGCCTGCATGACGGGGGTTACGCTTCCCTCTATGCGGTGTTCTATGCTGTAGTCTTTGTTATTAGAGGATGTTCCTTGTTGAGGAACATCCTTATTCCCTGTTGAGGAGTTTCCATATTCCCTGTTGAGGAATATGGATTTTCCCCCCTGACTGGACCCTGCAGCATCATCCGCTAGCCGGTGAATCAGTTGCGACCAGTTCAAGGAAATATGCTTTGCAGGGCTGCCTTGGAACTTGTAAACCGCAGTCCAAATGAGGTCCAACTCCTCCAAGGTGACGACACACCGGTCGAACTGCTTTCCACGTAGGCAGCATTCCTCCCACCAGTCCTCCCGCTTTTTCGCCAACCACCATTTGCCATCGCGCTCGATGGTCAACTTGCTGCTGCCATCTCTCGCAGGCAGAAACCAGTAGACGCATTGAGAGAGAAGAACCCCAGCGGCCATATCACCAGCGACGCGAATATAAGCCCGTTTAACGTCGATGACGTCGCGGGACATCCCCTCCCAGGCGATGAATAGTCGTTGGTCTCGATCCGAGACTTCCGTGCCAGGCGGTACCGGCCTCTCCGTCACCTGGTCTCCGGCCCCGGCGCGGTCCTCAGCGTTTCAACGCGCTTTTCAAGTTTTTCAATATCTACCCAGTAATAAAGCTTTGGCGGCATGCCGGACTTTCTCTCTAGCAGTAAGCCGGCGCTGCGCAGAAGCTTTCGCGCATGATCTTGCTCGCGGCGCGTAAGCCCGGTCTCTTCCTCCCATTCCGACGAGCTCTTCCAGAACCACCCTCCGGCACCATTGGTTTCTTTCATCCAGTAGACAGCCTGAGACAGTAGCAAGGCAGCATTGATAGACGCCGCAATCGGAACGAAAACCCTCTGAAAGGCTATTGGCCGATCGAGAGCTTCGAGGATGTTCCGCCCGCATGGTGTAGCGCACAAAGAGGGCCGCTTTCCAATTGCTTCAAAACCAGGCCAGGCGGAGGTGGCTGTTCCGGGAGAGCGGCTACCATCCCACGCTAAAAACTCGTCGAACTCGCTTTGCGAAAGCGCGGCAACCTTTTCGAGCATCGCCGTATACCAACCAATGCCGACGTCCAAGCGGTCTCGACCTTGCATGGTGTCAAGTTGCCGCTGGAGCTGTCGGCGCAATTTACTGTTGGAGCCACCACCGCTCATACTCGCCTCTCCTGTAGAAAAATTTCTAAATTTGCCCTCGAAACAAGAGTGCGGTTTCCAAACTTGACGCGCCGCAATTTGCCAGTCGACAGCCATGCGTTGACGGTCCAATGCGAAACCCGCAACAGCTCGGCAGCCTCGCGCTTGGTGACCAAATCGCCGAGCAACATCGCCTCCCAAATGACGAATTGGCTGTGGTCTCGATCTGAGACCTGCCCCTCAACGCCTGGCGATACAGGACTCTCCGTCACCTGGGAGCCAGGCATTACCAGGCACCTCCGCGGCGTGCTGGTTGTTCACCTTCGGCCAGGATGCGGTCCAGCTCGCTCTGCGCGATACGTACACTGCCCCCAATCCTGTGCACTCCGATCTCTTTTCGAGCGATCCACATCCAGATCGTTTTCGGCGAAAGGTTAAGCTGTTCGGCAACTTCAGGTACTTTGAGTAGCTTCGGCATTTGGCCATCCCCACGTCAAGAAAGCTTGTTGCAGGGTTCTTCGGCATTTTCTGGCTTTTTATACTGCACTTTATTTTAGGTTGCTATTCTGAGGAAACGTATTAACGTATAGGCGTGAGAGCCAACCAGAAAAACTGCGACGCACCCGCCAACGGAAACTGGGCCGACATAAGGCGATGGTTCGTCAATCCGCTACTGGCGTTCGATGCGGCCTGGTTGTTTCAAAACGAGGGGTTGCCAAAGTCCCTGCAAACTGGCTTCCCGCATGTCTTAGAGGCTTACTGCGGAAATCGCAACATTGATCGAGCGCATCGTCTCGAAGGAAACCCCGAAGCCGCCCTAAGCCATTTCACAAACGAGATTGACAGGCTCCTAGATCTCTGGCTGGACGAGCCACCGCCCGCTGGATTGCCAGGGCAACCGGCCGCCCATTGGTGCATACGCCACGACGCCGTGTTTAAGAAGATCGAGGAAGCTCAGCGCGCACGAACGAGTTGGTTGCGATACGATGCCGATGAAACGTCGTGGATCCCAGTGGAGGGAGGCACACATGCGCTAGAGCACATGAACCTCTCGCTGGTCCCTAAAGTACAAATGCTTGGCCAGCGGGACTTCAAACTCGCTGCGCTGCGTGCCGCGAGGGCAGTATTCGGAGATTTCCTGTTGGACTCGGCCGAAAATCTTGCTCGATGCGAACGATGTGACAGGCCGTTTGTTAAAGGCCAAAAGAAACAGTTTTGCAGCACGAAATGTGGCCGAGGCCTTGCCGTCAACTGTAGTCTCGCGAAAGGTCGCGCTAGGAAAATGCGGAGGCTAGACGCAGTACTGATCAAATTACTAAAGCAACCTCCTCTTAGAAAAGACTGGGTGGATGTTCTGCAAATGGAAGTGGGCCTTGTGACCGCCGATGGGCGACTGAACAAGTTCGTCTCCCAATTCTTGCGCGCGGCGAAGTCCCACGACATCGAGGCACTAATCAACAGGCTCGCCCCGGCGCGGGAATCACCCACCACGGAGCAAGAGGCAGAGCGCAAGAAGGTAGAGATTGAGTTGTCGGATTTCTTAAACCGAATCCGCGAGGCACAACGGCGCGAACATGAAAGGAAAGTCAAATGACCGTTTTCAAACGCGGGGGCAAATACTGGTACGAATTTACGTTTCGCGGTATTCGTATCCGCGAAAGTAGCAATAGTTCCAACAAGGATGTCTGTGGGCGAATGGAGAGAGAACGCCGGCGCAGTTTGGAACTTAACATCGGCGGCCTTGCGGAACTATCGCAGCCTAGGAAATTCCTGGATGCAGTCAATGCTTTCTTGCTTGAACAGGAGCCGCACTGGGCACCAAAGACACGCATCATTCACGCGAACTCGCTCGTTCACCTGGCGCCGCATTTTGGCAGGCTCACACTTCCCGAGATTCGCGTCGATCTCATTAGCCGTTACCAGCGAGCCCGACTGAAAGAGAAAGCGAGCAACCGAAGCGTCAATATCGAGGTGTCTTTGCTTCGTCTCGTTCTCCGCAAGGCTAAGTTGTGGTCAAACCTTCAGGATGACGTTCACATGCTCAAAGAGAGGCGGGACATCGGAAGAGCTATCAGCGCAGATGAGTCCATGCGGCTGCTCAGCGCCGCGAAGGCCAGTGTGTCCCGGTCGCTGTATCCCGCCATCCTGGTAAGTATTCACACTGGACTCAGGAACAAGGAGCTCCGACTGCTGCAATGGCGTCAGATCGATCTGATAGGCCGTGCTGAGTTCCCTAACGGTTTTATTACCGTGGGCGAGTCAAAGACAGAAGGCGGCGAGGGCCGAATCATTCCGCTCTCTCTCAAGGCCCAAGCAACACTGCAGAACTGGCGGAGCAAATTCCCGGATGCGACGCCGAGACATTACGTGTTCCCGCGAGAGTCCTATGGCCTTATCGGCCAGAAGGGAACGTTCGGCGGGACAGTGGCACCCTACGAGGTTTTTCCAGGTGAGCCGATCGGTTCGTGGAAGAGCGCGTGGCAGCGTGCTAAGAAAGCAGCCGGCGTGGAATGTCGCTGGCATGATCTCCGCCACTCGTTTATTTCGCTTGTCGCAGAAGGCCAGGCGAGCGACGGAACCATCCAGGCCTTGGCGGGATGGATGAGCCCGAAAATGATCGAGCGTTACAGCCATGCTCGGAATGCTGCGAAGATCAAAGCCATTTCCGTCCTGGATGAGCCACAGGACCTGCGGGGTACCCACAAAAAACCCCACAGTGTAGGGATCGAAAAGGGCCGAAGCGCTGTAAGTAATTGATTCTATTGGTCGGGGCGGAGGGATTCGAACCCCCGACCCTCTGCTCCCAAAGCAGATGCGCTACCAGGCTACGCTACGCCCCGATCGCTCGATTGTACCGCAACCACCTGGGTCAGGCATGATGGCCGAGCCACTCGAGGAACCAAAGAATGAGGAAGATCGGGGCCAGGAAGATGGCGGTCAGGGTAACGGCAATGACCATGAGAAAGACCCAGTCTCGCCAGGTTTGGCGTCGCGATTGCTGCAGATGGCGGGTGATGAGCGCATAGTTGCGACGGTTCGCCTTCCAGGCAATGTCGAATATATCGCCCAGCAAGGGAACTGTTCCCAGCACTACTTCGATTCCGATATTGACCACCATTCTGAGCAGCGTAATATAGGGAACTCCGCGTACCCACGCCGCCAGCACAATGATCGTAGAAGCAAGCCCGCCAAGGATGTCTCCCAGCCCGGGAACCAGGCCGATGATGCCATCCAGGCCAAAGCGGATCGACGTGCCAGGGATGCGAAACCAGTCATCGAGAATATGCGACAGCAAGTCGAGATTTTCGTCGGCAAACAAGCCGTTTGCCTTCTGAAAACGCGATTTTTGAGGCGGTAGAATCTCGGGTTGTCGGTTGCTGGGCATAGGCAGAAATCCGCGCGGTGGAAGGCTCGCAAGCCCCATCCGGAGCCGCTCTGACCTCGAATTCGGATGCTACAATCTAAGTCTATATGGCGGCTATAGTTCAGTGGCAGAACGCCGGACTGTGGCTCCGGATGTCGTGGGTTCGACCCCCACTAGCCGCCCCAATGATGCCCGCCTATTTTCAATAACTTGCACTACTACACGTGTCCTTGGCGTGCAATAGCGTGCAATGCAGATTGTTCAAAGAACGCAGCTTATTCAAATCTAGCCTATTCCAAGCCGCGCCTTTTTTCTTCCTCTGTCAGCTCATACGCATTTTCAGCCGTACTTTCGACAGGTACATATTTCAAGCGATGTTCTTCAATAAATTTACGGCCCCAAAAAGCCATTGAATCAAGCGTGACGTTGAGACGCATAAAGTTGTGCCGCTCCGCCTGGTCACTACCCGAATCGACGAAGGCGATACTCTTAGCCAGCGAGTAAAACTGGTTTAGGTTTTTGCTCTCGTCGATCTCGTACATCAGGTCCGTATCGGCACTCGATATGTGATCGTATCTTTCACTGTTCACTGGCAAAAGGTTTGCCCGCACGAACCAGACCGCATCCGTTTTGTCCTCAATCTTTTTCTGTTTTGCGTAATTGAGTATCCTCGCCCCCGAGCCCACCTGATCCATATTCCGCATCAACTCCTTTCCGAGCTGACGCCCTACCTTCCTCACCCGGAGCCGATGTTTCAGATATTCCGTTAAGAGGCTTGAACCGATGCCAAATACGGCGCCGACCGCCGCCGCGAATAAAGTGGCAATCCACACTGGTAGACCTGGCGGTTGCTGAACGACCACATTGATCGGCTGGATGGGTGTCACTTGTGGGATGAACATGGGCTGAATTGTAAAGCTTCCCGTGGAAATTCCATTGCCACAATGACCCGGCACACCCCAGAATGGCAGGCATGCATCATGCGCTGATGATGGCTTCGAGGATAGCGGCCGCACTCTTTGGGGTCGTCGCTTTTTATGCAGCATTCTTTTTGTATGAGGACGAAAGGGGTATTTTGCAGAATCGGCTCGAAGAATTGTGGGTCGAGATATATGACAGAGCGAAAGTGACTGACAGCACTAGCATCGCTCTCTTCAACAAGATCAGTGAAGTGCTTTCGAATGAGTATAATAAGATATTTGGCAAGAAGCTCATTTCTCAGAAAGCTGTACATGCGTCCATTAGTTTGTCAGTATGCGGTGCCACAGTCGGTTACATCGTTGTTTTCTTCCGCTGGCTTTTCCCATTGAGCCTCAGCTCAGGTCACTTATGGTTAAATGCGTTAGCAATCATTGTCTTTGGCTACCTGTTTTATATTTGGCTTCAGAGCTTGTCCAAATTGCTTTTTATTCCTGGGTATTGCGTAACGGGAGCTTCAATATTTACTACCGTTGCGTCATTACTTCTTCTTCTTATAACGGCGGAGGGGTTTCGGGCAATAGAAGCTCATATCCATAGATCTGGATTAGTTATACTGACGGTCGCCCAAATATTGATTGTCGCTTTATCCATAGGTTCTGATTATTTCGTCGTTGTCTTTATGCGTAAGCTCTTCTCATCGGTCGCAGCGAGTCTTTCGCGTATGAAAGTAGCCTTCGTCACGTTTTTGTTGGTATTTCTGTCTGGCCTAGTGCTCGTATCACCCATTATCTTGTTGCGAGCAATAGCAATTCTCTTTCCATCACAGCTTGACGTAGCGCATATCGCCACACAGGAGCTAGTACTGCTGAATATCACAACATCTTTTATCTGCTTCATGCCAGCAGCGTTGCTTTTTTACTCTTTGTTGCATAGATGTCTATGGCCCATGTTGGGCAGATTGCTATATCCGTTGGCATCCGATCATATCGTTACGGAAAGACGAGTGCTTCTCCCGATAGGAGCGCTTGCATTCACATACGCGACCCATCCAAAACTTGTGGGCCTCGAAGATATTATCAAGTTGATTCATCACTGAATACATCGCCTCCAGGTGATCTGAGAAAAACGAAAAACGCAATAAAGTTGCGCTGATTCCTGTTGCCGTCGGCAACGCTTCGGCTAGGATGCGCCGTCATCACAATCATTTCTAGTCTGGAAGCGGAGCGCATATTGAAGACGCCAGAAGTCAAAGCTCTCTTGCGCAACCGCTTCAGAGCTCCCACCCACGCAATCTTTTTTGAGGTGTCCGATGCGACCGGCTTTAATGGCACCGGATGGGCCGATGCTATCAGCATGAACTTGTGGCCATCCCATGGGCTTGAATTAGAGGGATACGAAATCAAGGTTAGCCGCAGCGATTGGAAGCGAGAACTTGCAAAGCCCAGCAAGGCCGAGAAGTTTGCTCAGCGGTGCGATAGGTGGTGGATTGTGACCACTGAAGGGGTGATAGATGACGAGTCCGAAATTCCGCGACAGTGGGGATGGATTATGGCGTCGCCAAATCAACTAAAGATTCAGCGAAAAGCTGCGAGGAATGAGCCTATCCCTATTGACAGGCATTTTCTGGCTGCGTTGCTGCGCGGGGCAGGTAAGGCTGACCAGGTCGAGATCGAGGCCATCTGTCAAAAGCGTTTAAATGAGCTCCGAGAACACGATGAGCGCCAGATTGCCTATGAAGTGGATCGACGTGCGGATAAAGCCACATCAGACACTAAGATCATGGAAGGATTGCGAAAAGCAATGAACGCTGATCCGGACGCCGAATGGATGAGCGACGGGCAAGCGATTGCTGCGATATTGGCTGTCTATAAATCCGGCGTAGCCGGAACATGGGAGGGTCTCGATAGCGCCGCCCAAAAACTGGAAGACGCGGCCGACAAAATCCGTTCTGCTCACGCCCGCCTGAACCTACCAAAGAGCGAACGAAAAAAGAGGGGGGTAGCATGAGCGAAAGATTACTAACCGCCAAATGATCCCCGCCCAAATCCGCTCACTCCGCAAGAAGCTAAAACTCTCCCCCGGAGACTTCGCCGAGCGCCTCGGCTTTACCGCCAAGGATCGCCGGGTCACAGTTTGGCGTTGGGAAAATGGCAAGCGAGAACCGTCCGAACAGACGGTCATCCTGATGAAGGCGCTACGGATTAATGGAAGCCTTTGAGTTCGTGATACCCTTTCCGCGTCATCCACGATGGACGGATTAAAGAAATACCTCTACATATCGGACACAAAAGTAAACCAACTCTTCGCCCAACTCTCGCCATCCACGCCAGTCACCCCAAGTGAATTAAGCGGCGAGCTGAGGATGGGCGCGGCAACTGTGTCCGTAAATACCAAGGGCGAGTTGGACGCAGACCAAATACGCATCACCAAGCTGGGAAAAGTTGTCACTTGGATTGAGAACTACGGCAATTTGGGAACCGTCGATAACCCCTCAGAATATGTCTACGACCGAATGGAGATGCGATGGGGTTTCCTCGATACCGGCAGTCCCTCGGAGATTTCACCCGTCGTCTGGTTTGGTGGCCAGACGGAGCAAACCGTAGTGGGATTGGCTGGCTCCGCTCATCATCTGTTGGGGGCTACGAAACCTTCCGACGGTGCGTCCTCATATTCTCTCCTCCCCTTCATCGAGCCGTACTTGTACAAAGCGATAAATGAGGCTTCTCCACACGCCCTAGACCGAGACCTACTATACTTGGATGACCACAAACACCTAGCACTTGAGGGAGTGTATGCGGCGACAACAAGAATGAACGCGATCCCTCAAACCTTGGAGTTTTTCGGGGAACGGCTTTTGGTCGGGAAGACCCGGAACCGCAAGATCCTTCTTGTGAGTCCGATCTACGTTGCTACCTGGTTTAATCCTTATGCTGATGAGGAAACAGAATCGCACCATTAAGGCTTCTCCCCCTGTTCGCCCGTTCCCCGATTTCCGTCGTGCAATAGCGTGCAGGGAACGCCGGGATTTATGGGAAATATAGCAACGTTGGCAATTTAGAATCAGTAACTTACAGAAATGATTAGAATGATCGAAGAACGACCCCCACTAGCCGCCCCAATCGAAGCAGTTCCTACCTTCAACGGGCGGAGTTAAGTCTCAGGTGGCAGACGCCGACGTGACTACCCCACCATCTCCCACACCGGCCCCGGGTACCAACCAGGTTTGGCTCGGCTGTTCGGGCTGGGCTTATCCCACCTGGAAGCCGGAATTCTATCCGCCCAAGACTTCGCCCAAGAAAATGCTGCAGCACTATGCGAGCCAGCTCAACTCGGTTGAGGTGAACTACACCTTTCGCCACCTGCCCTCGGCGTCTACCATTGATGGCTGGTTGGCCCAGACCGGGGGCGACTTTCGCTTCTCTTTCAAGGCTCCACAGCGCATCACCCATATTAAGCGGTTGAAAGAATGCAGTGATGCGCTCACTGCCTTTTACTCAGCCCTGCTGCCCGTCATCCGGGCCGGGCGCATGGGCGTGGTTCTGTTTCAGCTGCCGCCAAATCTCAAAGCAGACACGGACAGGCTGGCCGACTTCCTCAAAGAGGCCGCTCCCGCAGCTACCAGCGCGCTGCGCGTAGCCTTTGAATTTCGCCACCCATCGTGGTTTACCAGCGAGGTGTTCGACCTGCTTCGGCGGCATCAGGCCGCGCTTTGCGTGGCTGAGAGTGACGAGCTGGAGACACCCGACGTGATCACCGCCCCGTTCTGCTGTTACCGGCTGCGCAAGAGCGATTATGGAGCCACCGAGCTGCAGCAGATCGAAACGCGGCTGAGCGAGAAGGTCAGGCAGGGAGATGTGTTCGCGTACATTAAGCACGAAGACTCACCCAAAGGTGCGTTACAGGCCGCTGCCTTACTTGCCAGGTTGAGAGCGCAGTGAGTAAAACGCCTGAATCTCTGGCCGAAACCGTTAGCAGCGTCGTCGCACGAGCGGAAGATTTTTTTCCGCGACGGTTTCTACGCAACGGCCACCTCCAGACCCTGATAGCCAACTACAAGCCGCGCCAATATGTTTTGCCTGAAGCTGAGGCACACATTATTGAAGTCGAGCCGGGCACAGATGCTCTCGCGGATAGCAGGACGGTGGGGCTAGAGCAGGCGCGGGCGAACGTCCGGCGACGCGGCGCCAGCTATGTGCTCTGCCAATGCCATTGGCAGTCGAACCCCAGCCAGTGCCTCACCATGCTGCTGCTGCATGGCCTTGAAGGATCCTCCAGTTCTCAACACGTGCTGGGCAACGCAGCGCGGGCCTGGGCCGCGGGTTGCAATGTCATCCGCATGAATATGCGGAACTGCGGAGGCACCGAGGATCTGTCGCCGACACTGTATCACTCCGGGCTTTCGGGGGATGTTGCGGCAGTCATGCAGACGCTCGTCCGGGAGAAAGGCCTCAGCGCCTTTGCGCTGGTGGGCTACTCCATGGGTGGCAACCTGGTCTTAAAGCTCGCTGGGGAGATGGGGGAAAATGTGCCGCCGTATCTGAAGGCCGTGGTCGGCGTATCGCCGGCGATGGACCTGGGCGTCTCCGCGGATGCGCTGCACAGCATCTCGAACCGGGTGTATGAGTGGAAGTTTCTGCTCGGTCTGAAGCAGCGCTTTCGACGCAAGGTGGAGTTGTTTCCGCAAATCTATTCAACGATTGGTCTGGAGCGGATCGCCACGTTGCGCCAGTTTGACGATCAGATCACCGCGCGTTACTCCGGTTTTACCGGTGCGGATGATTATTACGATCGAGCGGCCAGTTCCCGGGTGGCGCCGCACATAGCCGTGCCTGCGTTGGTAATTCACGCCCTGGACGATCCCTTCGTCAGAATGTTGCCGGCCACCCGAGCGGCGCTGTTGGCGAACCATCGGGTGCGGCTGATCGAAACCGCGCACGGCGGTCATTGTGCATTCCTCGCGCCGGCGGCGGGTTATGACGGCTATTGGGCGGAGAAGGTGTTGTTGGAGTTTCTGCTCTCGGTCTCCAAACCCTGATGGAAGCCGACTGGTCTGTTGAGTTGGCGGCCGACGACCCGGTGATCATCGTTCCCTGGGCTGCTTCACGCGACGACACCCGCAAGTGTGAGTTTGTTGATCTGCGCCAGGGTGGGCACCTGATCGACGAAATCGAAGAGGCTAGGCCGGTCCCTGAGCTGCGAGCTGCGTTGCTCCTGCTGAACAGCGCTCGATCGCCGCTGTGGACAGTGAAATGCGACATCTGGGAAAGCGATAGGCCGATGGACCCTTATGAAATGGACGCCGCGCCAGCGGAGACAACTCTCGGCGTCGGCTCTTACATTGATCTGCTGGCCCGAGACAGCGCACTCCAGGCCAGCTTCGACCGGCAAGAACGATGGCTCCGCACGGTAACCGAGACACTTCGCACGGTACCCGCCAAGGCGGCTCGCGTGGAGCTCGTACTGCGGCGGGCTCAAGTCAATTATGTAGCGGGGTACGGAGTGAGCTGGTTTGTCGAAGGCTGCGGAGCGACGGCGCAACGGGCTCGGCAGGCGTGGAGCGAGGCACTCGGCCTCGCATTGCCCGTGATCATGAATGCTCACCTGATGGGCTTCGACTACAAGAACGATGACGATACAATGTCGGAGTCGGGCGAGTAGCTCAATTGGATAGAGCACCGGCCTTCTAAGCCGGGGGTTGTGGGTTCAAGCCCCGCCTCGCCCACCAATAGAGTCAATAACTTACACTGCCAGCGATTAAAATCAGCCTCTGACTGTAGTCATTTTTGTAGACACCTCGAAACTCTTCCACAGGGTGTCTGACGTTTTTCCTTACTGGATGGACGCTGGCATATCGAGCGTAGCAATGGCCTGCCGCTTGGCTTCCTGTCGGGTGTGGCTGTATTTCTCCTTCATCCTCACAGACAGGTGTCCTGCTAGCGCCATTATCGTGGCATCGCTGACCTGCCCCTCGGCAATTCGACTCACAAAAGTATGCCGGAGGTCGTGCCAGCGGCAGGAGACGCCAGCAACCTGTTTCGCATTCGTCCAAGCAATCTTCCATGACCCGATAGGCACATCAGGACGCACGTTGTATGGCATGATCGTTCCATGCAGGTATCCAGATTCACCATCGAACCCGTATTTTTCAGAAGGGAATAGATAGTGCTCTGGCTTGGCATCAGGCCATTGGTTACGCCATTCCTGAATACAGCGCCATGCGGTATCACTCAAAGGCACAGTGCGGCCTGCGCCGCCGGCCGTTTTCGACTTGCCCACGGTGACGGTACGCTCCAGCAAGTCTATCTGCCTCCAACGCAACAGGCGAAGCTCCTGATTGCGAAGACCGCTATGAATTGACAACAAAACGCCAGGGTACAGACTCCGGCTGCGACTTGTCCGGCAGGCGGCCAACAATCGAGCCTCTTCAGCACGTGATACTGCGCGGCCGATGTCTGAGCGCTCCGGTAGCATCTTTACGTCTGGTTGCAGGTTCGCCCACAAACGATGCTTGCGAAGGATGGCCCGCAGCGCACCGATTTCCATGTTGATCGAACGACCGCTTGCCCCGGCTTTTTTGCGCGCGGCCTGATGTCTCGCGATGTGGGCAGGCGTGATGTCCGTCAGTAGCAATTTGTTGAAATCTGTGAGGTGGCCAATAACCCGCGTCTGAATTTCCAGCGTACCTGCGCTCCAGTGTGGTGTGTTTGCTTCCAGAAACAGCTTTGCCTGAACGCCGAAAATCATTGGCCGCTTGTCCGCCTTGAGACGGTTAATACCTTCCTCAAGCTGACGTCTCCGCTGACGCTCTGCCCTGATGGCCAGGTTCTTAGAGGTGCTGCTGGTGGATTCCTGTATGCGCTGGCCACGAAACCGAAACGTGTACCACCAAATTGACCCACGCTTGAATGTGCTCACAGTGTTCCCCCGCTTTCCTTCAATGCTTCCAGCTCCTGACTTGCGGCGCTGAGTTTCGCTCGCGCCGTCCTGCGCTTTTCCTTGAGTCGTGCCTTCGTTTTTTGGCCCTCGGGAGTCTTGGGAATTTCGGTGATCCTAAATCGCAAATCGCTGGCCCGCTCCCGCCAGTATTGCGCCCGCATGTAAAGCCGTCGAGATTCCTTGAAACCGTCTGTCTTCTCGAACTTCTTGTGCCTGCAATTGGGGGTGCAGCATTTCTGATTCGACCTAGCCGCAAAGAACCATTCGCCGCACCCTTCGCACTTCCGCAGCAAGTTCAGAATTGCCCAGCCTTCGCCAGCAAGCGTCAGAAGCGACTGGGCTACCTCAGTCTCTTCTAGCAGCACGTTTTGGGGCTGGGGCTCGGTGCGGAGTCGGTAAAGAGTCTTTGTCGGTGTCGCCACGCGGAGCCTGGGTTTGTATCGTGTCAGCAACCGATTGATGGAGTCAACCAGGGGGTCGATCGGAGACTGGCCAAAAGTGTATACCTCGGCTCCCGCCTTTTCCCATTCGGAGAGAGTCTCTCGCGCGGATTCGGTTTGCTTTGCCGCTGTACGGAGCATTTCCAGAATCCTCACGATGCGCAGGCGCGCGGGACCCTTCGCCCTGTTTAGAAAATATGCCACTGCCTGACCGCATACCGTTGTCGGTACGCGCACCGCGTTCCGAATGTCCCATTTTTTCTGCCCCACGCTTTTACCTCTATTCCGTTGTACAGAAAGTAATACTCAAATGGGAGAAAGTCAAAGTAAATTAGATCATCGTAGAGAGCAAGATGTAGCAATTGAGGGGAGCTGGAAGATGGAACGCAAATCAGTAAAAGACATTCTGCTTACCGTCCCGCAGGCCGCGCTAAGGCTCGGCATTGCAGAAAAAACTTGCTGGGCATGGTTATACTCGCGACGCTTGCCCGTAACCCGGTTCGGCAATCGTTGCGTCCGCATTTCATCGGCGGCGCTGGACGAAATGATTGCAGATGCAACCATCCCCGTCGCGGAGCGAGAATAATGGGAAGCCGCGCTCGAAAGTCCCATGAAGTAGGCCAAGAGGTAAGCCATGCCCAAACTGCGCGGCCGAGCCCTCAGCTTGTAAAACCGGCTGAACTAGAAATCGGGTGGACACCAGCGGCCCGGATCTCGCCCGGAGAATATCCAGCTTACGCACGTTACGCGAACGTCTATTACGACCGGCAGTTCAGACGCTTTGTCTGCGCTGTTCAATTCGATGTGTTGCGCACAACCATGATGAGGCCGCTCGCAAGGTTACCTTGGTATCTTAACCTGGGTAGTCGAGAGAAGCCACACGCAGGGCGTAGGAGCTGCTACTGGAAGGCATGGCTTATTGCCAACGGCAAACCACCGGCCCGCATAGATAGGCTCTCGCCACACGTTTTCACCAAACGATACGCCCGCGTAATTGTGGCTGATATCACAAAGGACTACCGCCAGGAGAATGTAGGTGAAGCCGGAGCCTATTCCGTGATTCGTTCCGTCGTGAGATGGGAAACTAGCGCTTCAGAATGAGGATTTCGGGATCAAACAATCAATCTATCAGTGATCAAGTATTGCATGCCCCAAAGCCAAGGAAATCTGATGGATACGTTTAGCTTAATGTCAAAAGGGACGGATAGCCTTGTCAGGAGATCGTCCACTGAAAATGAATGAAGTTCTGGAAAGGTTCGGCCCTTGCCGGGGTCGAGAACTGCAACACCAAACCAATCCAGTTCAAGGGGCGGTGCGGGGTTTCGAAAGATCCACCGCACCGTCAAAGGCATCGCTACTAAAACAATTATAACGCTCTGCCCCATGTGTCTGGGCCACGAGTTCGATGCGAGCAGTCCCACCAAAGATCTGCAAGGTGTAGCATGGTTTGGGGATACGCCCCGACGCCCACGAAAGATCTTCAAGGTGAAAAAATCGTTAAGGTAAGTACCATATGCCCTACCTGATTACATGCAGTGAGCCAATTCGCGCGAGATCAATTTGAACCACCAAAAGAAGAACGACGGAAGCACACGCCAAGCGACATAGCATACCTCGCGACCGTGACTAGCCAGGGATGTGAATGCGATTGTCAATGTGCGCAGTTCTGCTCGCGGCACTCTGTCCTGTACTCGATAGATCCCCTCGCCTGGGAGGGCTCGATCCCGACATGTAAACTGGCACCGAGGATGAATCGTGCCAAATTACGCAATGCCAGGTAAGGAACTCCGAAAGCTTTGGTCCGAGTGGATTGATCTTTACAGCGTACTTTCAACTGCGAAGAGCAACAAACTGCAAACGCCAGCTGCCCCTTTTTTCTCCGCTTGTAGCAGCGTGAAGTCGAAGTCGCGGGTCATGCTTGTGGGCAAAGCGACAGCGGGAGACTGGTGCCTAAAAGAGTACCAAGGCAGCATAAAGAAATCTAGAGCGGCGGTCATTCGCGACAGAATGCATCATAACCGCTGGGTTGTGCAGCACGAAAATAATCAGTCGCCCTTCTGGAAGTTCGCCGACCGTTTGGCGAGCTTCAATGGGGAACTCGATAGAGACAGCATCATTTGGAGTAATATCTGTAAGATCGGCAGCCGGGTTAGGAATCCAAAAGGCTTATTGCTATCTGCCCAGGCCGATTTAGCCGAACGCACTCTGCGTGCAGAGATTAAAGAATACAAGCCAAAGGTGGTCATCTTCGTCACTGGTTCGGATGACTTTATGGATCGCATCCTTATGCGTACTGTGGGCGTTCCGATAGGCTCATGGGTGCGCAGTGAAAAGCACGATAGCAGTGCAAAGGTTCACGGTGTCTGGTGGACAGATAAAAAGCCAATCGCGTTATGGACCCGCCACCCACAGGGGGCAAAGGCTCATGAGATCGAGTATTGGGTCGAGAAGCTCCGCGAGCTTTGGAAGCTGTAGTCATCTATACGGCCGTCACCGGACGCCTACCGAAGAAAACAATTGGTAAGAGTATCAGTAAAGCAATATAAGACCTTGTTTCGAGGCGTACACTGGCGAAAAACCATTCACCGGGCAGACAAGGCTGGTAGGTGGGGGGAAACAATGGCCGAAGGCGAAGGACAAACGCAGCTACCCAACCAAGGACAGAATCACGGGCAACAGCAAGACGAGCCGGCCAGAGATGCCGACAAGCCCTGGCGCGACGTCGACCCCCAGCTCGATTACTTTAAGAAAGACGACAAACCCGAGACGTTAGAAAAATAGCCAACTCCCATAGCACTGCGCCTGCTAGCACGAGCACACACAACACCAGCAGTTTTTCACTCCGCCAAAGCCACTTGCCCTTGAGTTCAGTTAGTGCCAGGTGGGCCTGTCTTGCGGCGTGCATTGCGCGTACATGATAGCGCTTCAGTTCATCCGGTCCCCCTCTCGCTGCTTGGAACCAATCGGTATCACTTGGCCATCCCCATTCGTCCATCGTCTGCCTTGCCCTGTATGCGAAGGCGGTTGCGATTGACGCAAGGACTGCACTGGTCGCGGCGAAAATAAATTCGATGCAACCCCCCGATATTCTTGGATTGTGTGAACCAAAATGCCAGAACTGCGAGCGACCATCCAAGCACCATCACGGCCTTGCCGTCTATCTGCTTAGCGCGGTCTTGAATTTTCCCCCAGCAATACAGAGCCAAATGCGTATAGCTGATCCGTCACCTCAGGATCTTGATAGGAGTAGATCGCTTCTTTGACTTCTGAGATCGAAAGACTTTTATTCGACACTTGTCCCTTTCTGGCGCTATACGATATTCTGCGCCTACCGGGAAATTAGTGGTTTGCAATGCTCGGTTACCACGGCGATAAGTCTTTCAGAAATCCCCGACCCTTGGCGATCACCCAAAACCGGCCACTTGTGGTCACCTGAAAACCGGCCACTCTGAGTGAGGTTCAGACATTACACGGATAGAGGCCGTTAGCCTCTGTCTTCATGGGTAATGTCTTGAGCGGAGAGAAGCGGGAACAAGTACTTGCATTGGGTCGTCTCGGGTGGCCCTTGCGTCGCATTGAAGAGGCGACCGGCGTTCGCCGCGAAACAGCGGGCGATTATCTGCGCAAGGCAGGGATCGTGATACGGCCGCCAGGCAGTTGGGGCGAGAAGTCGCTGGCAAAAGCGGCCACTCAGCTGATCACCGGCTCGGACGAACTATCCAGCGAAGAGAAAGCAAAACCGGCCACTCTAGTGATCACCGGCTTTTCTGCGCAAAACTCGTCACCTGTGAGTTCGGTAGGAGTCTCAGCCAGCGCCTGTGCTATGTATCGGGAGAAGATCGAAGCCGATCTGCGCCGTGGCCGGAACGCGATGGGCATCTGGCAGGATCTGGTAGATCGCCATGGATTCGCCGGCGGCTATCAGAGCGTGAGGCGGTTCGTACGGGTGCTGCGCGGAGCTTGCTGTCAAGAAGCACGGGTGATCATCGAAACCGAGCCCGGTGAAGAGTGCCAGGTAGACTACGGCACCGGCCCGATGGTGCGCGACGCTGATAGCGGCAAGTATCGGCGCACGCGGTTGTTCGTGCTGACGCTCGGTTACAGCCGCAAGTCGGTTCGCCTGCTGGTGTTCCGATCCAGCGCGCGGGTGTGGGCCGAGTTGCATGAGCAGGCTTTTCGGCGGCTGGGCGGAGCCACGCGGATCGTCGTTCTGGATAACCTGCGGGAAGGGGTGCTGGCGGCCGACATCTACGATCCCGGCCTGAACCCTCTCTATCGCGATGTGCTGGCCCATTATGCGGTGACGGCGTTGCCTTGCAGAGTGCGCGATCCAGACCGGAAGGGAAAGGTGGAGAGTGGCGTCGGCCATGCGCAGAAGACGCCGCTAAAAGGTCAGCGCCTCGAGAGTCTGGCCGAAGCGCAGGCTTATCTCGATCACTGGGAAGAGTGCTGGGCCGACAAACGTATCCATGGCCGAACCAAACGGCAGGTAGCGGCCATGTTCGCTGAAGAGAAGCCCACGCTGAAAGCGTTGCCACTGGAACCGTTCCGCTACTACCAGTACGGCAAGCGCACGGTTCATCTGGACGGTTGTGTCGAGGTGGAGGCGGCGTACTACGGAGCACCGCCGGGTTGGATCGGCCAGCAAGTCGATGTGCAGTGGGACGCGATGTATGTGCGGCTTCTCGATCCGCGCACCGGTCAGTTGCTGCGTGAACATCTGGGACAGAAACGCGGTAGCCATCGTATCCGCCCTGAGGATCGTCCCCGGCGCACGCCGCTGCACACGATGGAACTTCTGGTCCGGGCGCATAAGGCGGGAGCCAGCATCGGTGTGCTCTGCGAATCGATTCATCAGCGCAAGGCGGAGACCGGACTGCGCCGCATCCAGGGGGTTCTCAACCTGGCCAAAAGGTACGGCAGCGCGGCCTGCGACAACGCATGTGCGGCTGCGCTTGAACTGGGTGTTGCCGAGTATCGCTTCGTACGTCGCTATCTGGAGCGCACGCCACAAGCCTCTCTGAGCTTGAAGCAAGTCGATCCTCTCATCCGCGAGCTGACGCAGTATCGCGACTTGATCCAACAAAGACTCAACTTCGAGGAAAGCAAACCATGAACCTGATCGAACTGAATCAATCACTGCGCCAATTGCGGCTGAGCGGCATGTCGGCTGTTCTCGAAACACGTCTTCTGCAGGCACAAGCGGAGAACATCGCGCCCATCGACCTGGTATCCATGCTGGTCTCTGATGAACTGGCCTGTCGCACCAGCCGGCAACTGGAACGGCGCCATAAGCAGGCTCAGTTCCGCGATGGGGAGAAACGTCTGGACAACTTCGACTTCCAGTTCAATGCCAGGATGAATCGCTCCCTGATCTTCGACATGGCAACTGCGGCCTGGGTGGGACGGCGCCAGGACGCCCTGTTGCTTGGTCCGCCGGGTAGCGGGAAAAGTCACATCGCCCAGGCCATCGGCCACGCCGTGATCCAGCAGGGTTATCGCGTGCTTTATCGTGAAGCGCATCTGCTGCTGGAAGAACTGGCCGATGCCACGCTGGATGGAAAACGCAAAGAGCATATGGATCTCTTAGCTACTGTTCCGCTGTTGATCATCGACGATCTTGGCATGCGCAAGCTGCCGCTGATCGCGGCCGAAGAGTTGCTGGAGATCATCATGCGCCGCTATGAGCGGGCCAGCACAATGATCACATCCAATCGTCCGGTTGAGGACTGGGGGAAACTGCTGGGTGACAGTGCCGCGGTCACCGCCATGCTGGATCGTCTTCTGCATCACGGCCACGTGCTCAAATGCGGCCCGCGCAGTTGGCGTACGAAAACCGGCAGCAATGGAGATGCTCAATGACAAAGAACAAAGCAATCAGGATGCCGGGCAAAGAGCGCCCGGCCGCGTCGCAACTTGTGATCCAGAAGCCTCCAACAACGAAGCCTCACCCAAGAAATCTAGCCAAAAACACGAAACCCTCTACTGACCAGCTCCTTAAGCCAATCGCAGAGGGTCTCGAATACCGATTCCTTCGGAGCCAGCCCCGCGTCCTCGGCTCTGGATCACTTCACAGGGCGCGACCCCGGCAAAGCGAGTACCACCATAGCATGCCAATCAGGGTGCTTCGCAACTTAGACACACCGACACTCCTCGTCCCCCTTGCTGACATCGAAAGCCGAGGAGTAAAACAATCAAGTCTGAACCTGCTCAAGTGGCCGGTTTTGCACTGATCACAAGTGGCCGGTTTTATGGTGATCACCGAGGCCCCGACTGCCATCGGGGTTTTTCTATTTCTTCTTACATTATAACTTTTGATCATCAGCAACAGCCCTCTGTCTTCCGCATGGGGAGTTAGATATGGCAGTCACTCAACTGGCGAAAAAGCCTGTACCTACGGGGTGAGGATCATTGGGGATGAAACCCTCGACCGCAGGCCAGGATGGCTGTTTCCTCTGCCAAATGTTTGGTTATCGCCTTTATGTCGCGTTCCCCATCTGGAGCAAAGATGACAACAGTGTAGGTGTTGTAACCAGAGTTCGGAGCAAGGATTACCTCCGCGCAAGCATTATTCCCGTCTTCGCCTGGCAACTCATAAAACTCATCGAGCTTGGCGTCCATGAGGGGAACAGCCGCATTTACCCATCGCGCTCTTTTCGCCGTTTCGTTGAAAATCTGCCATCGACGTTCTGTTTGGGCTTGCTGGGCCAAATAGGTGGCCGATGGACGCATCTTGATCCATTCCCTATGCAGTTTGGCCAATTCTGCTGGCGGGGGAGGCGGAACCATCACGCAGTTGCCAACGGGACCATTTTTGATGATTTCGCCAGTAGTGGGGTCTTTGAATTCAGTGCAAGGGGGGGCAACCTTGGCGGGCAGAGTTGGAGTTGCGCCGTCACACTCGTCTGAATAGGCGCTGGAGACGACTTCTCCCCGCACCGTTTGGTCATAATGGCCATCGGGCGAGCAGTCTGGTCCGGACCCAGACCATTTGGTAGTGGAGGGAACGGGCGCCGGATTTACCGGCCGAGCAGATTGATTGGCGATGGCTGACGGAGGATTGCTGCTTTTAGAAAACCCTGCGACTAAAACTCCAAAAATAACAGGAAGGACAACCGCTGCCCACAAAGATAACCAAACCCAACGCTCGCGCCTGCTCACTTGTCTCTTAACCATAAGAACGCATTCCCAACGATGTTCGGTTTGGCGAACATTATAGCGCCTTGCAGGTGGCAATCATGATCAATGGCTGCCCCTATTTCGGTGCGTCTCGGGAGACGTCTCGCCTCCCTTCGGGCGGAAAAGGGTTGGAATCAGGCGTACCTTTCAGAGCTTGCAGGCGTTGGACGTGCACATCTTTCTCAGATAGAGAACGGCTCTGTCATGGTTCGTATCGACACTTTAGAGGCTCTCGCCAACAGCCTTGAAATTACCTTGAGCGCCCTCTTCCGCAACATCTGAGCCGCGCGCGATCCAGCCCAAATGAAATCAGACCCGCGCATCGTCTCCGAAAAAAGCGGGCGACTCCTCCGAATTGCTCGGGTACTGTTTGGCAAATACGCGCTCTCCGGGCGACCATTTGCTTCAAGACAAAAATTGTCTTCAGCGCATGATCGACGAGGCAAGACAACTTGTGCCAAAGTGGAAACCGGACTAGCTATGCCGCAGGCGCAATGACAACAAGCCCACACACGAGGAATGTAGCTTGCCACTTTAAAAAGCCCACGCAATCGCGCCAGGATGCCCACAGACGCGCTGCTGGGCTTCCTGCGATGTTTCCCCTTGTCCAAGACGCATGAGCGCAAGCAGACCAGACTGTAGACACTTTTGTAGATACTCGGGATGAGAAATGATGGTAATTGGCAGGAATTGCGTTTTCCTAGAATTCGCTAGAAGCAAGGTAAACACTAGCTTCCGAGGAAGTCATGGTAAGAGCTAGTAAATCGCAGAACACCGCAAGGCCGCGCCTTCTAAGCCGGGGGTTGTGGGTTCAAGCCCCGCCTCGCCCACCAAAGTTTCAGACTGCGATTTCTAGGCGGCCGCTGGAGCCGTTCCGTCTTCAGGATCACGGCGTTCGCCCACACAAGAGGCAATATCTTGCGCTCCTCCTGCCTCCAGCGCCGCTCTCGCCTTATTGACTTCCTCCGAGCTGGCGCAATGGACGACCAGCAGGACGCCGCCATCTTTTAGCCTGCTGTCGTAGCATTTCGCTTCAAACTCCGGGATGCCCATCCCCACTAACGCGCCGACGAGGCCGCCCACGGCTCCGCCGACGCCAAGGCCGGCAAGACTCGCCAGCAGAGGTCCGGCCACAATGACCGGCCCTACCCCAGGGATTGCCAGAGCTCCGATTCCGGCGAGCAGACCGAGGGCCCCGCCGACAATGCCGCCAACCCCTGCGCCGGCAGTTGCACCCTCGGCTGCCTTGGTCTGGTTTTCTGTCGCGAACTCCTGTGATTCGACCTTGTCGGACAGCAATGCGGAGATGTCTTGACTGGGAAATCCTGCCAATGTCAGCTGGTCAACAGCTGCCTCGGCGTTCGAGCGGTTGGCGAAAATACCAAATGCTGCTGACTCCGTAGCTATCATGGCGCCTCTCCTTGCCAGCTCCTTGCGAGTTGCTCAAGCCCGGCGGAGCAGCCGGGCTTGAGCAATAACTAGCTAGCTTTGCGGACGGGAGCAGCACCCAAAGCGGCCGGGTTTACCGTTTTTGCGACCTGCGTCAGCTTTTTGTCAGCGGCTTCTTCTTCTTTTAAGGTTTCGTCCAAAAGGCCCATAATCTCCCTTTGACCAAGCAGCCTGGCAAACTCCCGGACGCCACCATAGCCGGCCATTTCGTAGTGCTCCACGCGCTGAGCGGCCGTGATCATGCCGGAGTCACGAAGTTCCCCCTTCTTCAGCTCCTGCATAACTTCGGCGCCTTCCGCGAGGACGCCCTTCATCCCCTCGCAGGTCTTACCGGTGCCTCTTTTCCCCAGCTTCTCGAAGATGGCCTCCAAGCGCTGTATCTGGTTCTTCGTTTCTTCGAGGTGATTCTGAAGAGCTTCCTTAAGGTCGGGCGAGGTTGCTGCCTTCACCATTTTAGGAAGCGCCTTCGTGATCTGCTTTTCTGCGGAATAGAGATCCTTCAGTTCATCAATAAATAGTTCTTCCAAACTTTCTACACTCATGTTGCCCCTCCAGGCGTTTACATTCTGCCTTCCGTTTCATAGATGCGAGAAGCCGCATCAGAGCGTAGTCGCGCGTGCACTTTTCACCCCGGCGTTACTTCCCAGCAGGGTGGGAGAAACATTTGCCACCTGGGCAACACGCTCGTTGGCTACCGCATCCATGCTCGTGCCATTACCCCGCATACCTGCAAGTCTGGCGTCTTTTCGCCTGGGCCTGGGGCAGGAGCACTCGAGGAAGGGAACAGGATACTTCGACTGTAAGTCTTGTCATGATCCGTACAGGCGCATCCCGCTTACTCTCGCAGCTGCTGGCCGTGGTTGTTGCCGTCGTCATGGTCACCCTGCTCTACCTGGCGAAAACCGTAATTCTGCCCCTCGCCCTGGCTTTGCTTCTTACGTTCGTGCTGGCGCCGGTGGTTACCGGTTTGGAACGGATTCGGCTGCCGAGGATTGTGGCCATCCCAATCGTACTTCTCGCCGCTGGCGCTGCCCTGGGGGCCGTCGGCTGGACAGTGTTTGTGCAGTTGGTCGAAGTCACCAACGATTTGCCCGCGTATACGACAAATATCCAGAACAAGATTCAGTCTCTAAACCAATCAAAGACCACCAGCTTCGCCCGCGCGCAAGAGGAGTTAAAAACACTCAGCGAACAGATCAGCGATCTTAGTGAGAACCTGACCGGCGGCCGATCTTCCAGACAATTGGGATCCGCTCCCAATCGTCCCGTCGCGGTGCGGGAGGTGGCGGCCGATCAGGGCCGGTTGGACGCGATCAGCGGCTTACTGGGTGTGGTTGTTTCGATCGCCCTGGTCGCAGTGTTTACTTTTTTCATGCTTCTGAAGCGGGAGGATCTGCGCAATCGCCTCATTCAGCTTAGCGGACATGGGCACCTCAACCTCATGACGCAAGCGATGGACGACACCAGCCAACGAATCAGCCGTTACCTTTCCTTGCAGTGGCTGGTGAATATTGGCTTTGGCTTGATTGCCTTTGTTGTTCTCCACTTCATGGGCCTGCCTCACGCTTTGTTGTTCGCAGCGCTCGCCGGGCTGCTGCGGTTCATCCCCTACATTGGCGCTCCCATCGGCGCTCTCATGCCCGCAGCGCTTTCTGTGGCGGTCTTCGAAGGCTGGACCAAGACCCTACTCATTCTGGCAATTTTCTTTTGTATGGAGTTGGTGACTGCTAACTTGCTGGAGCCGCACGTCTACGGGAAGCATACCGGCCTGTCCTCGCTAGCGATTCTGGTGGCGGCTATCTTCTGGGCTTTGATTTGGGGACCGATCGGCCTGATCCTTTCCGTACCCCTGACGGTCTGCCTGGTAGTTGTTGGCGCGCATGTACCCAGCCTGCAGTTTCTAACCGTCCTTCTCGGAGACCAGCCAGTGATGCAGCCGGATGCCCACTATTATCAGCGGCTGTTGGCTAACGACCAGCGCGAAGCGAGCCAGGTGCTGGAGACAAATCTAAAGGGCACGTCACTAGAAGCCCTCTATGACACCGTGTTGGTCCCCGCACTGCATCTGGCCGAAGAGGATCGCCACAGGAATGAACTCGACGACACGACGGTGAGCTTTATTACTCAAACCACCAAGGACCTGGTGGAAGAGTTGGGTCTGAGGCAGGACGATTCCAAGCCGGTAGAACTCGCCTCGGAGCGGGCTGCAGCAGAGAAGATTATGTGCCTCCCGGTGCGGGATGACGCGGATGAAATTGTGGGCATCATGTTGGCTCAACTGCTGGAGCGAGCGGGGTACTCCGCGATCGCTGTACCGATTGGCAGTGTGGAGGGAATGTTGGCGGAAGTTGGCAGAGCCGACCCTGGAGTTGTCTGCCTGTCTGCGTTGCCACCGTACGCGATCTCGCACGCCCGGGGCATCTATCGAAGATTGCGTGTCCAGTATCCGAAGACAAAAATCATCATCGGGTTGTGGAATTACACGGAGGACCCGGTTAAGGCTGCATCCGAGATCAGCGGCGGAGACCAGAATCTGATCTGCACTACCCTGGCGCAAATAACTCTGCAGGCCAGCCTGGCTGCGGGTGTGCCTTTGAAAGCGGTTCCCGCTTAGCAGGCCTGGCTTTGTTTCACATCAAGCTTGAGCTGACTAAGCCGGACAGGTCGGCGAACAAGGAAACGCATAGAAATCTCTGCCACTGGTTCGCGGGAAAATAAAGATGCCCAGATCTCGCGTGGTAGCGCCAGATCTGGGCGTTAAGAAGACAACAGGTCGCGATCGAACTGGTAACACCCTAAAAGTACTTAACGGGATGCTCTGTCTGCCCGTCCTCTACGGAACATTTCGTTCACCGTTGCTTCGAAGTGGGCAGCGGCCGACGGCGTCGGAACCTGGCCACTCAGAATTGTCCGGTACGGAATATCCTTGCCGTAGAACGCGGTCGTGTCTTCCGAGTTTTGGTGCACTTCATCTCCGGTCAGATCGACACCGGCAAACAAACCTTTGCTGCGGGAATAGGTAAGAAACTCAGCATTGGCGGGTTCGGTGGTGGACGCTTGAGAATCGCGGCCCACCGGCCCCGCAGCAGCAGCGATATCTCCGCCGAGCTTTACTTTATCTTTCAGCAAATCGTCCAGGCTCTTGCGATTCACACCGACGAGGACAAGATCGGTGGACTCGCCACCGGCCTGGAAGCCAAAGCTTGCGCCGGTTAACTGGATGAATACGGGCGCGCTCCAGCCTGCTCCGGTGCGGCACGTAGCCACGCCTTGTCCGTATTGTGCACCGACCAAAAATGCTCCCTTTTTATAACCTGGGATCACTGCTATGCAGTGAGCTTTGGCAGCGATGTCCAGAGGAATCCCCTTATCGGGAGTGGCCATCAGTTCGTGAAGCACGTCATGGGCAGCCGCGATGCGTTGATCCAGTTTCTGGACATCAGCAGCTTGAGCGGCCGTAGCAAAGGTAAGACCGATGCCAACCAGCGAAGCAGTCATCATTTTTTTCATATAGCATTCTCAACTTTCGTAGAGAGGCTTAACCGTCTCAGGGCCTCTGCTGAAAACTAAGATGCAACTTTAGCGACAGTGAGCAGGAAGAATTGCAACCGAAGACTTATGCTGGGCTTCGTTTTAGGAGGTAATCGAGACCGCCTACGCGATACCACCGATATCCACAAGGCTCAAGCAAAATTTGATGTTTATTACCGTCTATTGGTTGGCTGTGATCGTCAGAAAGAAGATTAATGAGGGAACATGCCTGCTCCTGGCTGGTGCCTACCGAGAAGCTCGCCTCGCGCGGCACGGGACTCAGGTTGTGAACACAAATGACTGAGTTATCGCGCCATTCATAGCGCATGATCAGGATGTCGGTCGCTTGCGCGGAAATGAAGGAGAAATCGCCCCAACCAATCTCTGGGGTTTCCTTACGCATGCGGATGATGCGCTCCATCCAGTTCATTAAAGAATTCGGATCGCGGCGCTGCGCTGCCACGTTGACATGCTCGAAGCCGTAAGGGCCGGCACTGATCACGGGCATGACGGGCTTATCGCTCTTGGTGAAGCCTGCATTCGGTTCGGTGGACCATTGCATGGGAGTACGGGCGCAGTTGCGTTCGGGCAGCTTGAGATTGTCGCCCATGCCGATCTCATCTCCGTAGCGAACGACAGGCGTGCCCGGCAACGTCATCATCAGACTGTAAGCAAGCTCCAATCGCCTGCGATCGCCCTCCAGCATGGGCGCCAGACGTCGTCGAATGCCGCGATCGTACAGCTGCATTTCCTTCTCTGGTCCGAAGGCCGCGAACACTGCCTGACGCTCCTTGTCTTCCAGGCGGCCCAAATCAAGCTCGTCATGATTGCGAAGGAATTGTCCCCACTGGGCTGTAGCAGGACGGCGCTTGGTCTCCATCATGGCCTTCTTCAGCTTGCGGCCGTCTGAGGTGGCCAGGGCCAGAAAGAGATGTTGATTCACTTCAAAGTTGAACATCATCTGGATCCGCTCACCCGCGCTGCCGAAGTAGTGCATATCCGTGGAAGGCAGCACATTGGCCTCGCCCAAAATGATCGCGTTCCCTTGCCGCCAACCTAGAAACTGGCTGAAGGTTCGCAACATCTCGTAATCTTCTTTGGGTTTGGTAACCGTCGCTCCCTTGGAGGCGATCACGAAAGGAACGGCGTCCATGCGAAAGCCCGAAACGCCGAGCTGTAGCCAGAAACCCATGATCTTGAGGATCTCGGCCTGTACCTCAGGATTGGCGGTGTTCAGGTCGGGCTGAAAATCGTAAAAGCGATGGAAGTAATAGGCCTTGGCGACATCGTCGCGGGTCCAGGTAGTCTTCTGGACTCCTGGAAAGACCACGCCGGAGGCAGCGTTCTTTGGCTTCTTCTTTGACCACACGTACCAGTCGCGATATTTCGAATCAGGGTCGCGGCGCGCTTCCTGAAACCAGGCATGCTGATCGGAAGTGTGATTCACGACCAGGTCGATCAGCACCCGCAATCCGCGCTGTTTGCAGCCCTGGGTGAACTCCACGAAGTCCCCGAGCGTGCCGTAGCGAGGATTCACACCGTAATAATCCGCGACATCATAGCCGTCATCCCTACCGGGAGAGGGCTGGAATGGCATCAGCCAGATAGCCGTTACCCCCAGGCCCTGCAGATAGTCCAGCCGCCCCATGAGGCCGCGGAAGTCACCAATCCCGTCGCCGTCGGAGTCCAGGTAGGTACCGACCGACAAGCAATAAATGACGCCGTTTTTGTACCATAGATCGTTGATCATGCTAGTTGGCCTTGGATGCGGGGCGGGTGTGAAAGGGTGCGCGTTACCAGATCGATGGCAGCGCTCCAGTTCCGCTGGAGAATGAAACTACGTAGGTGGGTGGTCCCATGACTCGGGCACAGGCTGACGGCAGCTTCGATTTTTGCCATGTGATGGTGGAGAGCTACGCCGTAAACGAGCGCATGAATCAAATCATCCTGGAGCATCTCGACCCCGCTGCATGGCGCGCCCAACTGCCCGGGAGTAAGGGACGGACGATCGCCGCCATCGTCGTCCACGTACATAACATCCGTCGCAAATGGCTAAGGCTATCGGCCCCTCATCTCAGGCTCCCTGCTCCCCTCGACCGCGCACGGTGCACGCAAGAGCAGGCCAGGGCCGCCCTGGTGGAAAGCGCCGCGCTCTGCTCGAAGATGCTTGCAGACGCTCTCTGCGAGCCGCAGAGCCGGGTGAAAACTTTTCTCCGGGACGGTTGGGCCAAACCGTGGCCGGCAGGCGCAGCGATGCTGGCCTACATGATTTCGCATGACGCGCATCATCGCGGCCAGGTATGCATGCTGGCCCATCAGCTGGGATTTCCCCTGCCAAGCAAGGCCACTGCTGCGATGTGGAGTTGGGAAAGACTATGGAAGGAATGCGGATTCACGCATCCGAGATAATCCGGCCCTGGCGGCGGCCTGCGATGGGTATAAGGAGAATAAGGTCTGCCCGAAGCGTCTGATTGTTCCAGTTTGAGACGTAGCTATTTGTGAAGATTGCGTGGGTGCCACATTGCGGTGGGGAATCCACTGATCTCCGCTGTGGCGGAAGGTGTCATATGTCACCATAGGATGGCGATCAGGACGCTCTTGGAGGAAGGTTGACAGGGAATATTAATAATCCGCGAATGCAAACGGAGACGGGATTGGCCGCCGACGGATCGAAGCCCAGCCAGGTTGAGTTGTTGAACACCGAAGTACTGGCGGACCGTCGCTTCCGCTATGAATTGCTCACGCTGCGCACGGAAACTTTCGCCGGCAAGTTCACTCAGCCATTCAAGCGGGAGGCGCTCCGTTCCGGCGAGGCGGTCGTTGTCCTCCTGTACGACCCTGTTGCACAGCGGATGATCCTCATCGAGCAGTTCCGGATCGCCGCCTTTCTAAACCATCTTCCATCCGCATGGATTCTGGAGTGTGTGGCCGGAATGGTGGATGACGGAGAAACGAAGGAAGCGGCCGCGCGCAGAGAAGCGAAGGAAGAGACTGGCTGCGATGTTAAGAGGATGGAATACATCGGCGCCTATCTGAGCAGCCCTGGCATCAGCGATGAGCTGGTTACCATCTACGTGGCCGAGGTGGACGCTGCGCGAGCCGGTGGCATCCATGGGCAGGTAGCGGAGGGGGAAGACATTCGCACTATCGTTTTCACGGTTGATGAAGCACTCGCAGCCGCGGATAGTGGCGCTGTTGTCAACGTCATGGCGCAAGTGGCGCTGCTGTGGTTTGCCAGACACGGCGACGCGCTTCGCCGACGATGGCTGGGCTCCTCAATCTAGGATTGGTGACCGCTATTGGACCAATTGCGGGGACGGATCAGTTTGGTCAATTCTGTCGAAAAAACGGCTGCCGGCGAGAGCAAGGGCGAAAATGACGTAGGCGGCGATGAGCATGGCCCAAAAGCCTGCCTCGTTCCACATCCTGAGGCCGGCACGCCGCGAGCCCGCCAATCGCCGGCCCAATAGCCAGCAAAGGACCGTCAGACCCAAGGGCGCTGTCAGGCCAATGAGTAGTTGTACGCGCAACGCCATATATTCAAAGACTCGAAGCGGGTGAAGGTCACCCCTAGTCCAGGTTCTAGCGATAGTAGCCGGATCTGGTGAGAACAGCGACCCCTTGCTTGCGCAGCTCAGGATGATCGCGGAGAAACTCCGGAGTGAGTTGAAGGCCTATCTTGCAAAACTTACCCTGGGGTCCGGCGAGGGCTGGTTTGTATCCGAGTGTGTAACGGGACCGGAGCTGATCGATTAAAAGGGAGAGACGGTCTGCGGCCTCTTTCGAGCTGGTGCTCAGGACGGGACCTCCCGTGGCCCGGGAATATTGATCGATGTCGCCCAATCGAGTTCCGTTGACCCCCGAGTCCATGATTGCCCGGTTGGTTTCCGCAGTTCTGTCGATGAGCGCCGAAACAACTGCTCCTGACTGAAGCAGTTTCATCATCGCTTCCGGCTGCGAATGCAGCTGTGCAGCAGCATGCTGACCGATCGTTGCCTTGGTAAAGGCGTTTTCCTGGTTGGCAGTGCCGTCCGTGAGCCACAGCAGAACGCGGCGACTGCCTGGCTTTGCTTGCAGCACCTGTTCCACGCCCTCGAACATATCCTCGTCGAGGAAGGTGCCTTCCACATCGGCCATCCACGAGGCAGTCTTGATCGCGTAGGCCGCCAGCGGGCGATTGGTTGTGAAACCTTGCAGCAACTCGGTGCGGGAGGAAAAGATCATCACGGCTACTTCATCTTCAGGCTTCAGGTGGCCAAGAACCTCCAGCCCCGCTTTCGCCAAGGGCCCGAGCGCAGCATGGACGGTCTCGGTCATGTCGAAGAGCAGCACGACAGATAGAGGCAGTTGATCGCGGCTGAAATAGGTGATGGTTTGCGGGACGCCGTCTTCGGAAACGTGAAAATCTTTTACCGACAGGGTGTCCACTGTAAGTCCTGTCTTCTTGTTCTGCACCAGCGCATCCAGCAGGACGAGTTGGGTATCCACACGGATGGTCTGTGGAGGGGCTGAGGATTGTGCCCGGCCAACCTGTCCCAGCAACAGAAGAAGTGGAAGAAGAAGCGGTGCAGCGCGCATGCAAGTCACGAATACTGAGACAGGATACGACGACGCGACGTATTATGATCAGCCTCATGTTCAACCGCGTCTCAATCGTGTGCGCAGCGCTGCTGGCCGGCTTGGCGCTCGCGTCAGCGCCCGGCTTCACACAGGGAGACGCATTTTCCCAGAGATTCAACGCGGTTCTGTCGCAACATGGGGTGGTGGGCGGAGGTGTCGCCATCGTCCACTTACAGGAACCGGCAAGGAGTTTGTTCTTTGGCGAGGCTCGGAAGGCCACGCACCAGCCCGTCGACAGCGAAACCTCCTACAACTGGGCCTCGATCACCAAGACGATGACCGCAATCGCCATTCTGCAGCTGCGTGACCGCGGTAAGCTCTCGCTGAGTGACCCTGCGGTTCGCTACGTGCCTGAGCTGCGGCAGGTGCACGACGATTTTGGCCCGATCGATGCGATTACGATTCGTGGGCTGCTGACGCATAGTGCGGGATTTCGCAATCCTACCTGGCCGTGGGATTGCGACGATGCGTCCAACTGCGACTGGCAACCGTTCGAACCAACCCAATGGGCGCAGGTCTCAGCAATGCTGCCGTATACGCATATTGACTTCAGTCCAGGCACGCAGTGGAGCTATTCCAACCTCGGATACGTTTTTCTCGGCCAGATCATCCAGCGGCTCACAGGCGATGACTTCGAGGTGTACGTCGACAAGAACATCCTGAAGCCGCTCGGCATGACCAACACTTACTTCGATCGCTCGCCGTATTTTCTCGAGTCGCGTGTCTCGGCCAGTTATCTGCGCGCCGGCGATAAGCTCACTGAGCAGCCTTTTAATTTCGATACCGGAATCACGACCTCCAACAGCGGCCTCAAAGCTCCCGTCACCGACATGGTGAAGTATCTCCGCTTTCTGATCGGTGATCCGACGAATTCGCTCTATGACTTCGTCCTTCGGCGCAGCTCCCTTGAGGAAGCATGGAAAGGGGTTCTGCCGGTGGCGGAGCCCGGTAAACCTGCGACAGCCTATACCAAAGAAGCGCCACTGATGGGCCTTGGCTTCTTTGTGCTGAACCTTGGTGGCCACGGCTACGTGTATCACGATGGCGACCAGGGTGGCTTTTCCTCAGAGATGCTCATTGACCCTGCCCGGCGCGCAGCCAGCATTCTGGTGGTGAATACGACCGATACCGGAGCCCCCGCGCCGGTCGCTGCACTGCATCCCCAGTCCAATACTGAGCCCGAAGCGGGCGCCGATCTCCGCATCACTCTGCGAGGCGAAATCATCGATCACGTCCTTTCCGGGTACGCTGCAGCCGGCAAGTAGCAGTTACCATTCGAACTGCGTTTTGAGTGAACCCTGGTATGTTCCTGAAACGAGCATCGTCGATTTGTCTTCTTGTCTCCGCCTTGCGGGTGTTGAGCGCCCAGGCGCCTCCCCCAACGCCGAAAGCATTGCCGGCCGAGGTAGCGGGAATTCCCGTCAACTACGATGAAGCGAAAGTTGGCACCTACACCCTGCCCGATCCGCTGAAGCTCAACAACGGTAAGCCGGTGCACGATGCGAAGACCTGGAACCAGAAACGCCGGCCGCAGATTGTGCAGATGTTCGAAACGCAACAGTTTGGGCGAGCTCCGGGACGGCCGGCGGATGAGAGCTTTGAGGTCGTCGATCAGCCCACGACGGCCCTGAATGGCAAGGCCATTCGCAAGCAGGTGACGATCTATCTGGCGAAAGACAAAACCTGGCCGAAGATCGACCTGCTGGTCTATCTGCCGGCAGCGGCCAAGAAGCCTGTACCTATGCTGCTGAGTATTAACTTTGGCGCGGTCTCTAATGCCGTCGACGACCCAGGGGTCAAGCCGGGAGAGGTCTGGGATGCTAAAACGAACACCAGAATTCCTGCGGTCAAAGGGCGAGGCTTCGGACGGTTGGAGGTGGAGCCCCTGCTGGATGCGGGGTTTGGGGTGGCCACGTTCTACTACGGCGATGTCGAGCCGGACTATCCAACTGGATTTTCTAATGGAATTCGAGCCCGATATCTGAAGCCAGGCCAGACGCAACCCGCAGCGGATGAGTGGGGCTCGATCGCGGCGTGGGCGTGGGGGATGAGCCGGGTGCAGGATTATTTTGAGACGGACAGGAGCATCGATGCGCATCGGGTCGCGATCCACGGTATTTCGCGGCTGGGCAAGACGGTGCTCTGGGCGGGGGCACACGATCAGCGCTTTGCGGCGGTGATTGCGAGTTGCTCGGGCGAGGGAGGAGCGGCGCTGAGCCGTCGAAACTATGGTGAGACGATCGCGCACCTGGTGGCTCCGACCCGGTTTCCGTATCAGTTCGCCATCAACTATCAACAATATGCTCAGCATGTGAACCAGCTGCCGATGGATGCGCACATGCTGGTGGCGCTGATTGCTCCGCGGCCCTTACTGCTGCAGACAGGAAACACCGACTACTGGTCTGATCCGAAGGGAGAGTTTTTGTCCGCCGTAGCGGCGGGGCCAGTGTACGCCTTGCTGGGCAAGGACGGACTGGACACGGATGTATGGCCAGAGGCGAAGCGCCCAATTCTGCACGACCTTGGCTACTACATGCATGACGGCGGTCACGGCATGGTGGCGTCGGATTGGGACGTCTATATCGAATTTCTGAGAATGCACCTGCATCCGGAGCGTTAGGGTTTGGCCGCGTCTTACCCTGTTTGCAGTATCGATACGATGAGAGTTTTCTGATGGCAGCACTCAAGAAATACCTTGGTTAGCCTCAGGTCTTCGCATGGACAGGCTCCATGCGGCCGTTAGAATGAGGTATGGGTCGACGACACACGTATACGGTGACCGTGACATGGACGGGGAATGTGGGCACAGGAACGAGCGGATATCGAGACTACCAACGTTCCCTTGAGATTTCTGCTGATGGAAAATCGAGTATCGCCGGCTCGTCCGATGCGGCGTTTCGGGGTGACCGCACGCGCTGGAACCCGGAGGATCTTCTGGTCGCCTCTCTCTCCGCCTGCCATGAGCTTTGGTATCTCCACCTGTGCGCGGAGGCCGGAGTCGTGGTGGAGGCTTACGTGGATGAAGCAGTCGGCGTAATGGAGGAGGCTGCTGACGGTGGTGGACAGTTTGTAGAGGTGGTTCTGCGGCCCAGGGTCAGGCCGGCGCCGGGCAGCGACCGGGATAAGATACAGTCACTGCATCATGAGGCCCATGCTAAATGCTTTATCGCCCGGTCGGTAAATTTTCTGGTTAGATGCGAACCAGTCATTGATTAGCCTGCCGCGTGCTTAGTAGAAACTGCGGCCTTCGCCCGCGGCATTTCTGTCGAAGCCAGTCGGCAAAGCCTCTACCGGAAAAACCAGGTCTTCTAAGCGAGCCTGGGCCACCACTCTTACAACGATCCGCGTGGCTCAACTTGAGATTGCTCATTGGTTGCTACGGGCTGCTGTCCTGAGTTTGGAAAAGCGGCGCCAGAGCGGGTTTCATTACCTTTCCCATGGCGTTGCGGGGCAGCGCGTCAAGAATCAAAAGGCGGGATGGCAGCTTATGAGCTGCCAGCAGGTCCCGGGCCCAGGTGCGGAGGGATGGCAGATCGAGAGTGTGGTTTTCGTTGAGCACCACCGCCGCTGCCACCCTCTCTCCCCACTCGGTGTCAGGTAATCCAACGATGGAGCATTCGGCAATTGCAGGGTGTTGCCGCAGCGCTTCCTCAATTTCCAGCGCAGATACTTTGTGGCCGCCAGTCTTGAGGATGTCGATATTGGTTCGACCGAGAATGCGGTATTTGCCGTTCTCGACCACGGCGGTGTCGCCGGTAAGGAACCACCCGTCGCGGAAGGCTTGGCGGGTGGCGTCGGGATTAGCCCAGTACTCTGCGAAGACCCCTGGACCGCGGACTTCGATGCCGCCCGGCGCCCCCGGTGCGGCTGGCTTGTCGTCGGCTTCCATCAATTGGACTTCGACCCCGGGCAGCGGCGCGCCGACGCTTCCCGGCACGCGTTCGCCGTGCAGCGGGTTGGAGAGCGCCATGCCGATCTCAGTCATTCCGTAACGCTCGAGCAAGGTGTGGCCGCTTATTTGCTTCCATCGTTGGAGCGTACTCACGGGCAGAGCTGCCGAACCGGAGACCATCAGACGCAGGGTGGAGCAGGCATGGCCGAGCAGCGCCCGGCGCTGGGGCGAAGCCGCTTCCCAGGCGGCGATCAGCCGCGCGTATACCGTGGGTACGGCCATGAAGAGTGTGAGTCCTCCGGCGGCGATGCGGTCCCATACGGCCGCCGCATCGAAGCGCGGCAGCATGGCGCAGGATGCGCCTGACCATAGTGCGCAACCGACAACGTTGATGATTCCGTGCACGTGGTGCAAGGGCAGACATAACAAGATGCGATCGTCCGCTGACCACTCCCAGGCCTCTACCAGGCTGTTGATCTGGGCCGCTATGTTGGTGTGGGTGGTGACCACGCCCTTGGGCTTGCTGGTGGTGCCGCTGGTGTAAAGAATCATGGCTCGCCGCTCGACGCTAATGTGTGGCAGCGGCGCAGTGGGCGATGCGGCCAGCTCAAGGTAGGGAATTGCGCGCACTCCACGGACCTCGGCTAGCATGTTGATAACTGTAGCCGTTGAGGTTTCGAATACCAGGGCCGATGCTCCCGTATTGTCGATAAGGTATTCGAGCTCCGGCCGGGGCGCGTTGAGCGGCAACGGGACGGCAATCCCGCCTGCTCGCCAGATGCCCCACTGAGTGGCGACCCAGGAAAAACCCGGGGTCAGGAGAAAGGCCACCCGCTGTTCTCGTAAGTCCTCTCGACCGGCGAGCAGCGCCGATGCTACTCGCGCGGATGCTTGCAGTAAATCGTCGTAGGTGAAGGTACTCTGCTGGTCGACGACGCTGGTGCGCGGGCCATGTTGCCGGGCACGGGCTATGAGCGGAGGATTGGTGACGTTCATTATGCGGCAAATGAGAATAGGCGCCAGGATTCACCCGCTTTTTCGAAACGCCTGGAATGCGTGACCTTACCCTTAAACCTGGTGATGGCGCGTTGCCAAAACCTGTGAGCGGAACGATTCGACGGCATAACGCGAACCTCCCAGGGCCCTGGAAACTGCCTCCAAATTTCATGCGCGATTTCGGTTCCAATTCCGCGACTCCGGTAGCCACGAAGGACAAAGAACTCCGCCATATCCCACACGGATTCACTGCCGGAGATTTCCGACCCTCTCTTCACCAAGGCGAACCCTATGAGTTCCCCATCCATTCTGACAAGCAGCGGGTGGCGGCCTGGCTCATGCCAATAGAGCGGAAGATTCGGGTAGCCGAATCTCCCGTCCGGGCTGACCTCCATCTTCCGAAACTCACTGAAGTCATGGATGTACAACTCAAGCAGGTTGGCGAGGATCGGCTGTTGCTCGCGGAGGGCCGGAAAAACTTCGAGACCTGGCCGCGATTTCTCAACGCTTGTTGTCAACATGGTCATCGGCAGACCTTCTGTTCGCTGGCTGCCAGTACCAACGCGGCGGCAAGCGCAGCCGTCTTGTGATCCTTGGTCCAGGGTGGGCCTACGGAGGTTCCGAGGGTTGAGATGGTGGCCTGCACACGGCTTGCCCTGCTTCCAAACACTGCCTTTGCTCGCTCATCGAGCTCTCGCTCTCGAATTGAGGTAACCGGAATTTGCAAGCCATGGAAAGCTTTGGCTGCGGTCTGGCGGAAGAATTCGCCTTCCGCGGTGTGGATAAGGGGATGCGCGGAGAGGATTTTTTCAAGCGCCGGCAGGGGGCGGCCTGCGGCGAACAAAACCGACGCGCCTACGACTCGGTAGTGGCGTTGGTTCAGTTCGCTCATGACTTCCCCGATCGCAGAGGCAGCCAGACTACAGGAGGAAGCTGCGCAGCGGGAGAGGTGCTTCTCTTGCTGCGCGTGTTCGAGTTGCGCAGCGAAGTGATAGGGCTGAATAGCTCCGGGGATTTCCGGGTCCGCGGTGACAATTCGTCTGCGGGCTAAGAGCTCCAATGGGTCCAGCGAAACGGCGACCAGCACTCCCCAGCCGGAATGCATTTGGACGCCGAAGGCTGCTGGTTGCATAGCTACCTGGGCAGAGCCTGCGGTGAGCGCTTCATGAATTCTGTCAGCTTCTCGTGGGGCAGGGCCGGGATGGTGTGGCCGTCCACACCGGTCATGGTTTGGGCGGCTACCATGGCGTTGACGATCGCTTCTTCTGTCGCCTCGACGGTGGCTTGAAATAGGGGACTGATGCGCTCGTTGGAAACGGTCAGGACAGAATTCGGTCCGGGCTCTTTGTTGGCGCCGCGATTTGCGGTGGAGAAGGCGAGAAAAATGTCGCCAGAAGAATTTCCTGAGCTGGAGCCGGTGCGGGCAAGTCCCATGGTTGCGCGGCGCGCCAGGCGCTTCAATTGATCGGGCAGAAGGGGTGCATCGGTGGCGACGATGATGATGATGGACCCGACGTCCCCTTTCCACTCCGGTTCCAGCATTGCATTGGCAGGAGCGGCGGGAATGAGCTTACCGATGGGTACGCCGGCGATGGTGAGTTGGGGCCGCCTGCCGCAGTTGCATTGCACCAGCACTCCGACAGTGTAGCCGCCGGCTTCGGCCGATAGCACGCGGGAGGCAGTGCCGTCTCCGCCTTTGAATCCGTAGCAGACCATGCCCGTTCCTCCACCTACGTTGCCTTCGGGAACAGGACCGGGCTTTGCGGTATTGAGAGCGGAGAAGACGTCTGATTGCTGGACGTGGAAGCCGTTGATGTCATTCAGGTAGCCGTCCCAGGTTTCGGCTACTACGGGTAAGGACCAGGGTTGTAAAGCAAGGCGGCCACTCTGCACCGACCAGGCGATGATGGAGTCGCGCACCAGGCCCACGGAGTGAGTGTTGGTGATGGCCACAGGGCCTTCGAGGAAACCGGATTCTTCGACCCACGTGGTGCCAGTCATTTCTCCGTTTCCGTTTTGGGAGAACCAGCCGGCGTAGACCGGGTCTGCATCGGATCGGCCTCGGGGGAAGATCACGGTGACTCCGGTGCGGACCGGACCCTGGCCGACCACGAGTTTGCCTTCTCCGCGGATCAGGGTTGTATCGCCTACTTCTACTCCTTTTACGTCGGTGATTGCGTCCAGCGGTCCCGGCGTGCCGTCGAAGGGTACATCTAGTGCTCGGGCCCGAGTGGATTGAGCGGAGGCGGTTGCGCAGACCAGCAACGCGGGCAGAAGGTGGCGTACTTTCATGCGCGCAAGTCTAGCATGGCGGATTTTTTGTCGGTAAATCCCGTATGGGATAGGGAAAGCGTTCGAAGAATTTCGTTTTCGTCCCACGTACGCTGGGGCGAACATGGGGCACCCGGCTTCTTCGTTGGGTCCGGTCGCCTGCAAATCGAACCGAGAGCGATGGTGGGCTGAATTGAGTACCGGGGAAAGAAACCGCAGGTCCCTCCACTACGCTCCCCCGGATTTCCTGTTGAGATCAGTGGCGTTGATCAATTGCATGTGGCTCTCTCTACGGAGAGCCGCACACGTGGTCGTTGCCAGCAGCGCGAAGTAGGAAATCCGGGGGAGCGTAGTGGAGGGACCTGCGGTTTCTTTTCCCGATCCTCACACACCCGTCTAAAGAAGCCCTGCCCCTTCAGACAACTGACTGCTCAACTTTTTTCTATCAGCTTCATTGCTTCGGGATCCCAGTTGACGACTTTTCCTTTTTCGTTGCTGAGGTTGCTGAGCAGGGCTGCTCCTGCGGCGCGGTAGCCGAATACTGCATCTTCTACTACGGGTTGGCGACTGCGGACGGACGCGAAGAAGTTGCGGAAGTGATCGTAGCTGTCACTGTATCCTTCTGCGGCTACGTATTTCTCGTAACCCAGCTGGGGCGCTCCCATGGGGTGCTCGAGCGGATATTTTTGCCGGTACTCCTGGGTGATTTGTTTCTGCATGGCTTCGGTGAAGGTTCCGATCATCAGGCCCGGCTCCTTCTCGCGCGGCGTCCGGCTAACGATTACGCTGTGGCCGGCTATCTCCATGGTGCCTTCCGAGCCGGTGAAGATGAGGCCTTCGCTTTCTTCGCCTCCGTCTACGAAATTAACTCGCAGACTCAGATTGAAGCCCTCGGGATAATCAAACAGGCCCAGCATCACGTCGGGCACGTCGCGGCCGTCTTTCCAAAAGCGCAGTCCGCCGGTTGCCATGGCCCGGGTGGGCCCGTGCGAACCAGTGATGAAGTGAGTTCCGCTGAAGAGGTGAACAAAGAGATCACCCGCTACGCCGCTTCCATAGGCTTTCCACTTGCGCCATTGGAAGAAATGCTCGCCGTTGAAGGGAATTTTGGGGGCTGTGCCCAGAAAGCGGGGCCAGTCACAGGTCTCGGTCGAAGCGTCCGGTGGCACGGTGTAGTTCCAGGCGCCGATAGAGGAGTTGCGATCCCAGCGCGCGGTCACCATGTTGAGCTGACCAATGGAGCCGGCGGCCAGCAGCTCCTTTGCTTTGGCATAGATGACCGAGCTTACGCGCTGGCTTCCGACCTGCAGGATGCGGTTGTTGGCGCGCGCGGCCTCAATCATCTGCGGGCCGTCAGAGTACAGATGGATCATCGGCTTTTCGCAGTAGACATCTTTGCCCGCCTTCATGGCGTCCACGGCGACCTGCTTGTGCCAGTGGTCCGGGGTGCCGACGATCACGGCATCAATGTCTTTGCGCTCCAGGACCTGTGCGTAATCGCGGGTGGTAAAGATATCGGCGCCCCAGACCTCCTTGCTGTGCTCGAGCCTGCCGTCGTAACAATCTGCCACGGCGACCAACTTGACCCCGGGCACTTGAAGCGCAATCTTGGTATCCGACTGGCCCTGCCCACCGGCCCCGATCAACGCGATCTGAATATTGTCGTTGGACGCTAGGGGTTTGGCAGGCTCGGATTGGGCTTCTGCCAGCAAATGGGTTCTGGATCCAAGCAATGTCTCCACGGTTGCCGCGGCACCGGCCGCCTTAAGAAAATTTCTACGATTTAAATCGAACAAGGTTGTCCCCCCCACAGAGGAAAGTTATCCGCCGTTTGTAACCATACAGCGTGGGTGGCAGTTGTGTGGAATCAATAAAGGTCTAGGGATTTTGAATGGGTATGCCGTCGCGGAACTCGCCTTCCCACATCTCGCGAAAGGCGCGAGATATGGGTCACCCAAAGATTGGGGAGGCGGGGTGGCTACATTACGAAAGCCAGGTTCTCCAGCTCTTTTTGCATGCAGTCCAGATTACAGCCCATTTCTTCCAGGCGGGTGATGGCGTTGCGGGCATGCTCCGCGCTCACGCCGTATCCGCGACCGGTGAGGAAACCACTCAGAACTTCAGCCGCCTGCCACGAATCGATCCCGGATTGCAGGAGCTCGTTGCGCAGGTTGAGCAGCTCGCGTGCGGAAAATTTTTCGATTTTAACGTTTGCAGACATTGTGTTTTCCTCTCTCACCACTTGTACTCAGAGACCTTGGCGCAAGGTACCGCAACTCGCCGCTGACCGGTGCGCGAAAACTCTACGGCTAGAGCCCTTTCTTGCTAACCACCAAGGAACCTACCGAGGTTGTGCATCGAGTCTGTGGCAGAAGTGAACCACTTTCTCTTATTTGTATGAACCCGCAACGGAAGTACTCGTTGCGATCGACCCAATTTCGTCCGAAAGCCAAGGGGGATAAGCCGGAGCAGAACAATGCCGTGCTGCCCTTAGGATGCCGAATTCCCCTGCTGGATGTATCGGTCGCTGGAATCGTTCTGGCGAGGATACAAGCCCGAGCAGGTTTAGTAATTCCCTGCGATTCATCGTTTCTGGGAAAAGCGTGTCCGGAAATGGAAAGCTTCCGCGCCTCGCTCACCTCATTGCCTTACGAACTAATAGACTAATTTCTGGCCCAGTGGTGAGCAGAACGGGCAAATTATGCTCGCGGCGCCTGGGGCGTGGCGCGTTGCTCGAGCATCACTGGAATGCCATCTTCCACAGGATAGTAGCGGCCGCAACCGGTGCAATGCAGCCATGCATGTGAGGAATCGCTGGGACCGGCGTCGAGCCTGTGATGGCATACCGGACAGACCAGGATCTGGAGCAGATTCGGAGAGAGAAGCGGCGCCATGCGTTGAGTTTAGACCATTCAATTACTATGAGCGCAGCAGGAAGGATGGTTGATGAGTAGAGTTCTCGATGGGACCGCAATCGCCGCCACCATCAAGGCGGAGGTAAGGGCTGAAGTGGAACGGTTGGCACTCCAAGGCATACGGCCGGGGCTGGCGGCGGTGCTGGTAGGGCATGTTCCGGCCTCGGAAATTTATGTGCGCAGCAAGGTGAAGACATGCGAAGCGCTGGGACTGTTCAGTGAGCTGATTACGCCTCCGGAAACGGTCACGACGGGGGAGATGCTGGAGCAGATCGATCGCTTGAATGCGCGCGAGGACATTGATGGCATCCTCATCCAATTGCCGTTGCCGGCACACGTAAATGCCAAACTGCTGCTGGAGGCGGTGAGTCCGGACAAGGATGTGGATGGCTTTCATCCGGTCAATGTGGGGCGGTTGCAAACGGGGCAGCCGGCGCTGCCTCCGTGCACGGCGGCGGGGATGATTGAGATCCTCAAGCGCAGCCATTTGCCGATTGCGGGACAAAATGCAGTGGTGGTGGGTCGCAGTGATATCGTGGGCAAACCCACGGCGATCATGTTGCTGGCAGAGAACGCGACGGTGACTGTATGCCATTCGAGGACGCGGGACCTGGCCTCGTTTGCGCGGCGGGCTGACATTCTTGTGGTGGCCATTGGCAAGCCGGCATTTGTGACCACAGAGATGGTCAAACCGGGCGCGACCATTCTGGACGCGGGGATTAACCGGGTTACCGATAGGGCGGAGTTGGAGCGCTACTTTCCCGGAGATGCGCGGCGGTTAGCGTCGTTTCTGGAGCGGGGTTCCGCGATTGTGGGGGATGTGCTTCCCCAAGCGTATGCAGTGGCGGGGGCGTATACGCCTGTGCCCGGCGGCATCGGTCCGCTGACCATTGCCATGCTGATGGCCAATACGGTTCGCGCTGCCAAGCGGCGGCGCGGCTTGCCGGTCTAAGATGCTGCGAGTTGGCTTGACCGGGGGTCTGGGTAGCGGCAAGAGCACGGTGGCCGCAATGTTTGCGGAATTGGGCGCGGCGGTGATTGGCGCGGACCAGTTGGGGCGTCAGTTGATGCAGCCCGGAGAGCCGGTTTACGCGGCCATTGTGCACAGGTTTGGTGCGAGTGTGGTGCGGGCGGATGGCTCGCTCGATCGCAGGGCTTTGGCGGAGCTGGCGTTTCAACATAACCAGGCGGATGCGTTGAACCGGATTGTGCATCCGGCGGTGGTTGCGGCGCAACAGGAGTGGATGCGTGGGGTTTTTGCCCAAGAGCCCTGGCGAGTGGCGATGGTGGAGTCTGCGCTGATTTTTGAGGTGGAGAAGTGGGGGACGGCACCTGGTTGGGTGGAGAGGTTTGACAGGTTGATCCTGGTCACGGTGCCCGATGAGGTGAAGATTGCCCGGTTTGTAGCTCGGGCGGTGGATCAAGACGGGGCAGAGGCGGATGCGCGGGCTCGACTCGCTTTGCAGATTCCAGATGAGGAAAAGGTGGGGCGGTGCGATTTTCTGATTGATAATTCCGGGAGTTTGGAAGAGACGCGGGTTGTGGTTGAGCGGGTTTATCGGGAGCTGGTGCTGATGGCGAGAGAGTGAGGAGTCTCCAAAGCTCGGCTCCCATCAGCAAATCGATGGGTGGGCGGATTCAAGGAACAAGTGCAACATTTCCACAACAGGAGATAGTTGCATATGGCGCAGAGTTACATTCACCTCAACACCCAGGAACGGGCGCTGATTGAGATG
>Ga0302326_10002252_pt1 | contig 47235 bp, 40 predicted proteins | sample Palsa_T0_3_FD_202264 | JGI IMG/M metagenome (GOLD analysis project Ga0302326, IMG submission 202264) | Peat permafrost microbial communities from Stordalen Mire near Abisko, Sweden - Palsa_T0_3 | ecosystem: Environmental > Terrestrial > Soil > Palsa > Peat permafrost | place: Sweden: Abisko... | reverse complement strand
TACTGACGAGGATTTAGCTCCGCAATCGCCTCCGGATCCTTGCGGTAGTCATCAGACATCACAAACCTCCTTCTCAGTCCCGACGGCTCACGTCGAGTGGCGTCGCCGGTCCCGATACCGTCGGGCTCGCATCAATCGGACTCAGTTTATGCCGGGACGGACTCGGAACCGGAATGTGCTCGCTGGCGTCCGGCATCCCGGGTAACGCAGCCGCCCGCGATCTCGCAGAGGGATCGACAGCGGACCCGGATCTCTTATCGCCAGGCCATCCTCAAGACGACTCGAACTCAGCCTTGATCTTCTTCGACATCGCTTCTGCCTCACTGAGCGAGGCCGTCAGAGGGGCTGCTGCGCCAGGTACTCCAGTCCTCGAAGGTCTCCGTCGTCCTTCTTCGGAACGAGCCAGAGATGGAAGTGGGCCACTCGCTCCATCAACGCCAGGTAGTAGACCCGCTCGACTCCTGTGGCGGCCTTGACCGCCGGGACGAGCCGATGGAGAAGGGAACCGAAATCGGCGGTTTCGGCCGGCGTCATTTCGGCGAAATCCAAGAGATGACGCCTAGCCTGGATGATGAGAGTTCCTGCGCCAGCCGACATCAGGGGGGCGTGCTCGACGAGGTAGTGCTCATCTTCGACGATATAGCCATCTGGGCGGAAAGCGTCGAGGAGCGGTGACCCCGTTTTGAGGCCCTCCTGCTGCCGGCAGATGTTGCAGTCCGAGCGGTGATAATACGGCGGCACATCGATCTCAAGCAGCACCTTCGCTGCTTGCTGGCGCATCGGGATACGTGAACATCGGTCTCCGTCCTTTCGTGTCCATAAGGTACGTCACCTACGATCATTGATGCTGAGTGGTATTGATCATGGAGGTACACGTGGCGCTCTCAAAGCCTGTCGACACGGGCCTCGATCTGAGCGATCCCGATCTGATTGCCGATCATCTCCCCCTGGACGAGTTCGCCTGGCTGCGTCGGAATCGACCGATCCGGTGGAACCCGCAGGCGGGCGGCTATGGCGACGGTGGATTCTGGGCCCTCACGCGCCACGCCGACATCACCGCGGTCACGAGGAGTCCGGGTTGGTCGGTGGAGACCAACTCCGCCTTCGTTCGCCAGCTGGACGAGTCCGACCCAACAGGCGAATCCACCAAGAACCTTCTGCTCTGCATGGACCCGCCCCGGCACACCCGGGTTCGCAAGGTCGGAAACCGGTGCTTCACGCCGCGTGCCTTAGCCGGCCTCGAGGATGACCTGCGCGAACGAGCCCATCGGATCGTCTGGGCTGCCAAGCGTGACGGAACGGGTGACTTCGTAGTGGACGTGGCCCGCCATCTGCCTTTGCAGGCCATCGCGGGCCTCATGGGCATTCCCGACGCCGATCGCCAGCAGCTCTTCGACTGGAGCGACCAAATGGCTGGCAGCGAAGACCCGGAGTACGCCAGCACCGACCTGTCGGGCGTCGTCGAAATGTTCGCCTACGCCCATGCGGCAGCCGAGGCAAGGGTCGACGAGGACCTCGGAGACGTAACGAGCCGACTCGTCAGTCCCGACGTCGACGGCCAACGCCTGACAAGCGAAGAGTTCGCGTTCTTCTTCATGATCCTCGCCGTCGCCGGCAACGAGACCACCAGGCAAGCGATCACCCACGGCATGCTCGCCTTTCTGCAATATCCGGACGAGTGGGAGCTGTGGCGAAGCCAACGCCCGGCGACTGCGGTCGACGAGATCCTGCGCTGGGCCTCGCCGGCAGTGGTCCTCCAGCGCACGGCTAACGAAGACACCGAGGTCGCCGGACAGTTGGTGCGCAAGGGCGAACGGGTGGCCCTGTACTTCGCCTCCGCCAACTTCGACGAGGAGGTGTATGACGACCCTCGGCGGTTCGACATCAGTCGTTCACCGAATCCTCATGTCACCTTCGGGGCCGGCGGGTCCCACTTCTGCATCGGGGCCAACCTCTCCCGACTCGAGTTGAAGGTGATGTTTGACGTGATCGCGGACGAGCTCGCTGAGACGAAGTTGATGGGCCCGCCTCGCCGCCTCCGCTCATCCTGGCTCAACGGAATCAAGCACCTGCCCGTCAGCTACGGGAGATCCCGATGACGAACAAAGCTACGGCGTGGATGGTCACCCGGCTGGGGGCGCCGACCGAAGCCCTCGAGATCCAGGCCGTGGAGGTCGCCGAACCGGGAGTCAATCAGGTCAGGATAACCGTGGAGGCGTTCTGCCTCGACTTCAACGACATCGACACCATCCGTGGCCGATACGGGCTGTTGAAGTTCGAACCCCCCTTCGTCATCGGCATGGCGGCCGCGGGCACGGTCGACGCGGCCGGCCCAGGGTGCGAGGCGCTGCTCGGCCGGCGGGTCGTCGGCACGACCGTAGGCGTGCAGGGTGCCTACGCGTCAGTGGCCCTTCTCGACGGACCCCTGCTCCAACAACTTCCGGCGTGGCTCAGCGCGGCCGAGGGAGTGGCCATGTATTTCCCGTACCAGCTCAGCTACCTCGCGCTGGCAATCCGAGGTCGGGTGGCTCCGGGCGACGTCGTGCTCGTCCACGCCGCCGCGGGCGGCGCCGGGTCGGCAGCCGTCCAACTGGCCAAGGCGTTCGGCGCGACGGTGATCGGTACGGCGGGCAGCGACGACAAGGCCGGGTTCTGCCGCTCGCTGGGCGCCGACTACGCCGTTAACTACCGCAGCGAGGACTTCGTCGCTTTCGTTGAAGACGTCACCAACGGGCGAGGAGTCGACGTGGCCTTCGACACGGTGGGGGGCACGGTGACGACGGAAACGTTTCGGGTGATGGCGTTCAACGGCCGCCACCTCATCATCGGGTTTGCGTCGGGCATCGAAGCGGAAGAGCGCCCCCTGCCGATCCAGCCGAGCATCTACGGTAACTTCGATCTCGTAGGGATCTGCTTCGCCTACGTCGACTCGCCTCGGACGACCCGCCCGTTCGGCATGAACTTCCTTTCCACTGCGCAGGGCGTTGACATCTGGAACCGCATCTTGCAGCTCGCCCGGGCGGGAACGATTCGTCCAGTCATCGGCCGGCAGATCGAGTTCGCCGAGGTCCCCGTTGAGCTCGAGGCGCTTGAGCGGCGTGAGACGACCGGACGTACCGTGGTGCGGACGCACCCTGAACCACCCTGAGTGCGTCTGCAATGTAATCGACGATCTCGGCCGTGGCACGCCTGCACGGCGGGGGCGGGCGTGGAACGGTTCGTTTCGGAACAGGTCGGTGGGGAGGGTGGCGGGCTCTCGGACTGACTGCAGTCAGTGACGGGGCCGCAGGCGAGCTTATGCATTGGCGGTCCTGAATCGCCGCAGAGCGAGGGGTACACAGACGGCGATGATGATGACGCACCAGCCGATCATGGCCGGGACGGGGTGGTCGAGCTGGAAGGAGCCGCTCGATACGGTCCCCTGGCAGACATGACGCACGGCTGCCACCACCGCCGAGAGCGGATCCCATTCGGCGATGGCGCGCGGGATGAGTTTCATTCCCGAGATCGGGACGAAGGTGCCGGCGAGGAAGGACAGGGGCAGCATCAAGGCGAATCCGATGCCCTGCACGGCGTCGGAGCTGCGGATCAGCATGCCCATGAGAACCCCGAGCCAGGTGAAGGCGAACAGGGCCAGCAGCATCAGGGCCACGAGCTCCACGAATCGGCCGCCGTCCAGATGGGGTCGCCAGCCGAGTCCCAGACCCACTCCGACGACGATCACGATGCCGAGGATCTGCTCGATGATCTGGCCGATGACCTGGGCCGAGATCACCGACATGCGGGTGACCGGTAGCGATCGGAATCGGTCCACAACCCCGCTCGAGAAGTCGGTCGAGGTCGCCACACCGGCCCCGATGACACCAAAGGCCACGCTCTGGCCGAGCAGGCCCGGCAGCAGGTAATTCTGGTAGCTCATGCCGACGACGTGTATCGCCGAACCGAATACATACAGAAAGAGAAGGGTGAACATCACCGGCTGGATGGTGACGTCACTCAGTCGTTCCGGGACCCGGGGAATGGTGCGCAGTCCCCGGCCCACCAGCAAACCTGTCTCCCGGACATAGCGGGCGAAGCGTCCGGGACGGGAAGGGAGGGTTTCGCGGCTGGCGGTGACCGAGCCGCTGGGTGAGAGGGCGACGGTGGTCATGACGCCACCTCGACGAGATCGTCGTTGGCGGGGCCGTCCGCGGTCGGCGCCTGTCCGGTCAGGGCGAGAAATGCATCGTCGAGGGTCGGTCGGCGCAACGCGATCTCGTCCACGGGTATCCCACTCGAGCGCACGGCCGCCGCTACCGCGGCCAGGTCGTCGATCTCTCGAGGGGCGGGAACCGATACCGTTCGCCGCTCCCGGGACACGCTCAGGTCGAAGGGGCCGGAGAGCGCGTCTATCAGGCCCTGGAGGCCGCGGCCGTCGACGGCGACCACATCAACGCGTTGGTCACCGATAAGGGCCTTGAGGTCGCTCGGGGTCCCGGCCGCAACGGCCCGGCCGTGATCGATCAGCACAATATTGTCGGCCAGGGCGTCGGCCTCCTCCAGGTTCTGGGTCGTGAGCAGGAGCGTGACACCCTCATCCACTAGATCGCGCACCGTCGCCCACACGACCTGACGGCTGCGAGGATCAAGTCCGGTCGTCGGCTCGTCTAGCACCAGTAGCTCGGGTTGGACGACGAGACTGGCCGCCAGGTCGACCCGCCGGCGCTGGCCGCCCGACACCGCCTTGATGAGCTTGTCGCGGAACTCGCCGATATCGAACCGGTCGATGAGGGAGTCGACGATTCTGACCGCCGCCGATCTGCTGTATCCGCGCAGCCGAGCCATGAGCAGCAGGTTTTCCCGCGACGTCAGGTTGTCCTCCAGAGCGGCGAACTGTCCCGTCAGGGAGATCACGCTGCGTACGGCATCGGCGTCGCGGACGATGTCGTGGCCGCAGACCGATGCCGTGCCACTGGTCGGCTCGGAGAGGGTGGCGAGCATCCGCACGGTGGTCGTCTTGCCCGCCCCGTTGGGGCCGAGAAGCGACATCACCGTTCCCGACTCGACGTGCAGATCGATTGCGTCGACGGCTACGAGATCGCCGAAGTGCTTAGTCAGTCCGTCAGTGACGACGGCGAATTCCGGAGATGGCACCGGGGCCTCCTTTCGGTCTCTATAAACCTACAGCAACAGTAAAAATACTGCAACTAGAAATCGAGGGGGTCGACCGAGGTAGGATAGGGGCAGTGAGTGTCGAGTCTGTCCCTGCCGGCCTGGAAGGAGCCCGTGTTTCGGGCGAGGGGCTGCGCGAGCGCAAGAAGCGCTTGATGCGACAGCTGATCTCTGACACCGCGACATCGATGTTCCTCGAGCGGGGCTTCGACGAGGTTCGGGTGGCCGAGGTGGCGGCCGCCTGCGAGGTGTCGGAAAAGACGGTCTACAACTACTTCCCGACGAAGGAATCCCTCGTACTCGACCGTGAGGAGCCGATGGCAGCCGACATCCGGCGGGTCCTCGGACCGGGTGGCGCCCTGATGTCGCCCATCCAAGCTGCGGTCGAGCTGATCGCCGCCGAAATGAGTCGGACCTACGACTTCTGGGGCGAGGACGAAAACGCGCCCCAGGACCTCACCATGATCCGACGCTTCGCGGAAATGCTCGAGAACACACCACCTCTGCGGGCCGCCCAGCGCGACATGATGGATCGTCTGGTGGACGTAGCGGCGCAATCCATGGCCGCCCGGGCCGGCGTCGATCCCGACGACCCCGAGCCGCAGATCGCCGCTGACGCTCTCCTGGGTCTCTGGCGGGTGCAATACCGGGCCATGAGGAAGTACTCCGATGGCAACTACTCGGCCGCCGAGGTGCGCGACCGGGTTCTCGACGAAGTCCAGCGCGCCGCCCGTCTCATCGACACCGGGCTGTGGTCTTTCGGAATGGTCGTGCAAGGCAGCAACGGCCGCGAGCAGCTCAAGGCGGCGGCGGAGGCCGCCAACGAGGCCCGCAAGCAGGTGGTCACCGCCATCAACCAGGCTCGTGGCGCCTGGCGCCAGGTCGTCGCCGAAGCTCACCGCCGCGAAGAGAGTAGAGCCCGCTCTCCCCGGTCAGCTCGCGAGCCCCGACGTCCCAGCCGGTCCAGTGGCGACTTCGCTGTCACCACCCGGCGAACCCGGCGAGTTCCGAGCGACGACGACCGGACCTGAAGACCTGGCGGGAGTGGCGACGTCAGACGTCGATGGTGCTGATCGTGTCGGGTTTGGCGATCACGGTTGTCGCGCCGGATGAGACCGATTCGCGCATAGCCGCCAGGCGTGCCTTGGAGGGAAACAGCATTGCGGCAAGGACGCCGCCTGCGGCGAAGACGAGCGCGGAAGCGAGAAACACCGTGGCGTAGCCGTGTGTTGCTGCGACCGCGTCGAAGCCTCGGACTGGGGCGTGCCCGCCGGCGTAGGAGGTCGTCACCGATGCCGCGATGGTGCTCATCACCGCGGTGCCGATCGAACCGCCGACCTGCTGCATTGTGCTGACGAGCGCGGCGGCGACGCCGGAATCCCGCGGCTGCACGCCGGCGGTGGCGGTGTTCATCGATGGCGCCATCACCATTCCCATGGCCAGGCCCATGAGGATCAGCGCCGGCAGCACCCCGCCGGTGTAGGACGAGTGCATGTTGATGCGGCTGAGGTAGCCCAGCCCAAGGAACCCCGTCACCATTCCGGTGGTGATCACTATGCGCGGACCGAACCTGGGCAGGGTAACTATGTTGGAGGTGTTGGAGCTGATCATGATGCAGGCGATCATCGGCAGGAACGCCAGGCCAGAGGTGACGGGGCTGAAGTGTTTCACCAGCTGCAGGTAGTAGGTGAGGAATAGGAACAGGCCGAACATGGCCAACCCGGCGATGCCCACCGCCGCGAAGGCCATGCCGCGCGACCGGTTGGCCACGACGCGCAGCGGTAGCAAGGGTTGGACAACCCGCTGCTCGACTCGCACGAACGCCACTAGCAGCGCCACGCCCGAAGCTAGCGACACCATCGTCACGCTCGAGCCCCAGCCGTCGCTTTCCGCCTGCGCGAAACCGAATACCACCCCGAACAGGCCCAAGGCGGCGAGCACCGTACCGACCAGGTCGATACGAGGCCGGATCGACGGCTTCACCTCGGTCATGTAGACCAGGGCGCCGACGACGGCGGCCGCGGCGAACAGCACGTTGACATACATGCACCATCGCCACGACAGGTATTGGGTAAGGATGCCGCCGAGGATGAGCCCGACCGCACCGCCGCCGACCGCGACCGTACCGAAGACCCCGAAGGCCTTGCCGCGGTCTTTTGGGTTGTGGAACGTCGTCACGAGCGTGCCGAGCGCGGCCGGCGCGAGCATGGCGCCAGCCGCGCCCTGCAGGGTGCGGGCTACGACCAGAATCGCGAACGACGGCGATGCCCCCCCGAGAGCCGACGCTGCGGCGAAGGCCACCAGCGCGATCAGAAACGTCCGTTTGCGCCCGACGATGTCGCCGACTCTGCCCCCGAGCAACAACAGGCTCCCGAACGCGAGCGCGTAGGCCGTGACGACCCATTGCCGCTCGCTGTTGTCGAAGCGAAGAGCCGCCTGTGCCGAGGGTAGAGCGATGTTCACGATCGTCGCGTCAAGCACGACCATCAGTTGTGCGATCGACACAACCACCAGCACCAGCCAACGGTGGTCGGATTTCGCTGGGGTCGGTATCGGTCGAGTGAGCGCGTTAGTAGCCACAGCTGCTGTCTCCTGACGGGAGATTCGTGCGGATCGTGGTGAGAAGCGCAAGCAGGGAAAAAGACCCTACTTCGGGGCTGAATCGCTCAGGACGAGGGTTCGACCGTAGCGCCTTCGGGCTTTGAAGCAACGGGCGGCGAAGGCTTGGCTCCCAGCAGCTGGCTGATCGAGAAGGCAGCCATGACGGTACCGACCAGGGCCGAAACCGCAGTCAATCCCCTCGGCAGCCTCGGGCCCAACCGCCAACGCCCAGCTCCCGTGCTCAACAGCCCCATGGCCAGAGCCAGGTTGGTCAACGGAAGCTCGAAACCACCGTTCTGCGCGAGCGGACCCTGCTTGCGGTGAACGGCCGAGGCCACCGCCATCGTGCCGGCAATAGCCAACGGTCCCAACGGATCGGCCACACCGGTGGCGGTGAGCAGTCCGCCACCTAGCTCGCTGGCTCCCGCGACCGCGGCCATGGCCTTGCCTGGCCGCAATCCCATGGACTCGAACGCCGCCCCAGTCGCGTCCAGACCATGACCACCGAACGAACCGAACAGCTTCTGGGCCCCGTGCACGACCAGGTAACTCCCAAAGATCCCTCGCGAAACCAACAAACCAACGTTGCGCACTTCGACCTCCGACCGCGAATCGCCATTAGCTTACGAAACAGAAGTTACTATACCTTCATATGCGAGATAACCGGCGGGCCGGTGACCACCAAGGCGCTTGCCAAGCCATCACAGAAGTCTTCGCGCTGCTGGGCAAACGATGGAGTGGCCTCATCATCGTCACCCTCCTCGACGGCCCCGCCCGCTTCTCGAGCATCGCCCGACTCCTACCCGCCGTGAGCGAGCGCATGCTCTCCGAACGCCTCAGCGAACTCACCGCAGCCGGCTTGCTCACCCGAGAAGTCGACCAAGGCCCGCCGCTGGGCGTCAGCTACCAGCTCACGTCCAAAGGAGAGTCGCTCCGGCCCGCCTTGGCCGAACTCGAACGATGGGGCCACGAACAACTCCTCGCCGAGCATCCCCACCTCCGACCCACGAACCCACCGCGTCAACCCAAGACCCACGCCACACCCCGAACCAGGCGCGTCGCCGAGGACTGCGACGTTGGCGATCAGTGAAGCAGCACGAATGAATCCTTTGACGATGATCGAATGTGTCTGGCGTCGAACCTGAAGGTCGCCATGGACGAGGTGCCCTCGTCAGCGGGGGTGCCGGGGCCGGGGTGGTGGCGTCAGTCCCGGCTAGTCCGTTGCGCTCAAAGATTGCGCGGACCAGGTCCTTCTTGGCCTAGGAGGTCGTCAGGGTTCACGAGCTTGCAAAGACCCAGGGAGAGGCATCCACAGCCGATACAGCCGCTGAGACGATCCCGGAGGTGCTGCAGGCCGATGATCCGCTGATCTAGGTCGTCCCGCCACGTCGCCGACAGCCGCTCCCAGTCCCGGCGGGTTGGGGTGCGGCCGTCCGGCAGGCGATCGAGGGCGTCCTTGATGCGCCGGAGTGGGATGCCCACGGCCTGGGAGGCGCGGATGAACGCCACTCTCCTCAGTACCTCCCGGGGGAACCGCCGCTGGTTCCCTGCGGTGCGCCTGCTTTGGATGAGGCCTTCGGCCTCGTAGAAGTGCAGGGCGGAGACGGCGACACCGCTGCGGGTCGCTACCTGACCCACGGTCAGCTCGGCCGACGGAAGAGGGAATCGGGACATTCGCTTGACCTCAATCTTACCTGAGGTTCTAGCCTGGCCGGTATGACCTTCAGCGACGCCGAAATGCGCTTCCTCGCCCGCCAGCCCCGTGGCCACCTGGCCACGTTGGGGCCGAACGGGACCCCCCAGGTCAAGCCCCTGGGCTTCACGTACAACCCAACGCTCGGCACCATCGACATCACCGGGTTCAACATGAGCGGCAGTGCCAAGTACCGCAACGTCCAGGCGAATCCGAACGTCGCCTTCGTCGTCGACGAGGTCACTGAACAGTCGATGGAAGGTGTCCACTTCCTCGAGATCCGCGGTGTCGCCGAGACCGCTGTTGGGACCCACGACCGGCAAGGCCATCTGGCACCCGAGATCATTCGGATTCGTCCCCGGCGCATCGTCTCGTTCAACGTCGACCCCCACCACCCGGGCTTCGCGGCCCGGGACGTGACGCCGGCCGATCTCGGCAACGAGGTGGCCTGACGTGCGCGCCGTTGAGGTGGCCCGCTTCGGCGGCCCTGAGGTCCTCGAGCTGCGCGAGCTGTCGGATCCCGCTCCAGGACCGGGGCAGATCGTCGTGGCGGCCTCGGCCTGTGACGTGTTGTTCGTGGACACCATGATCCGTTCGGGTAGGGGCGCCGACTACTTCCCGATCCGACCGCCGTACGTGCCGGGCAACGGTGTGGGCGGCAGGGTCACCGCCGTGGGCGACGGGGTCGACGCCAGCTGGCGCGGCCGGCCGGTGGTGGCGCGCACGGGCGGACCCGGCGGCACCGGTGGCTACGCCGAGCTCGCAGGCGTCGACCTCGAGGCCTGCATCCCAGTGCCCGACGGGGTGGATCTCTTCGACGCCACGGCCGTCCTCCACGACGGCAGCACGGCGCTACGCGTTCTGGAGAAGACCGCGCCGCAGGAGGGGGAATGGGCGCTCGTCCTCGCCGCAGCCGGCGGCATGGGGATCCTCCTGGTCCAACTGCTTGGCGCGCGGGGGGTGAAAGTAGTCGGTGCCGCCCGAGGGTCGACCAAGCGAGACGTCGTGTTGGGAGCCGGGGCGGCAGCGGCAATCGACTACGGCGAGCCGGGATGGAGTGATGCGGTTCTCGACGCCACCGGTGGGCGCCGACCCACCGTGGTGCTCGATGGCGTCGGGGGCTCGATCGGCGGGGAAGCCTTCGGACTGATCGCCGATGGTGGACGGTTCTCGGCTCATGGAACCCCGAGCGGCTCGTTCGCATCCATCGACCCGGGCGATTCGGAGCGACGTGTCGTGACCGTGACGACCATCGCCGACCTCCAGTACGGCGAGGGCGATCGGTCTCGACTGCTCACCGCCGTTCTGGCCTTGGTCGGCGCCGGACGGTTGGCCCCCCTCGTGGCTCAAACCTTCCCACTGGCTGAGGCATCGAAGGCACACCTGGCCATCGAATCCCGCGAGACCGTAGCCAAGACGCTCCTCCTCTCCGACGCCCGATGACCCTCCCGGTCCAAACCGGAAGACGGAGGACTCCGCCTAAACCCGCCCGACGGACCGTGGACCCCGCTCCCCTACGACCCGTCGGTCGTCCGGATCGAACGACTCGACCCCCTCGACGGAGATTCAGCCAATCGCCGCTCGGACTCCGGCGTAGCTGATCAGTGAGATGGCGGTGTACTGGGCGACGTACGCGGCCACCGTCAAGGTGTGAAAGATCTCGTGGAACCCGTAGACGCGCGGCCATGGGTCGGGTCGCCGCAGGCCGTAAACCAGACCGCCGAGACTGTAGAGCAGCCCTCCGGTGAGGATCAGAACGAAAGCGGCGACCCCGGCACCTTGGAGCAGCTGGGGCATAGCCACAACCATGACCCAGCCCAGCAGCACATACAGAAGCGTGTACAGCCATCGCGGCGCCCCGATCCAAAGCAGCCGGAACGCCACCCCGGCAGCTGCGCCCGACCACACGATGATCAGCACCGTCAGCCGCGCCCCGCCGTCCAGGGCCAGCACGGCTACCGGGGTGTAAGTTCCTGCGATGAGCAGATAGATGTTCGCGTGGTCAAGGCGTTTGAGCACCGCGCAGGTACCAGCTCGCCACTGGCCCCGATGGTAGAGAGCCGATACCCCGAACAGCATTCCCGATGTCACCGTGTAGACGATCGCGGCGACACGCTCCGACGCCGTGGGAGCCGCGCCAATCAAGATCAGCCCGGCAAACACGACCACAGGGAAGGCCAACTCGTGGATCCATCCCCTCAACCTGGGCCGGTCCCCATTCTCACTTGAGACTGCAGCCGACACCGGAGGTGGCCAAGCGGGATTTGATGGCATCAGCCCCCATCCTTGCACCACGACCAGTGGCCCTAGTACGCATCGGAATGTGTCGTTCTTCACGCCTAGAAGCAGCGATCGAACCGCGGGCGCACGCCTACTGCCGTTATGTATCCGGATCGGTTGTTCCGTGGTCTGATCATCGAGCGTTGGTTCTGCGCTGTCGCCCAAATGGCGCCGGGCTGATTCCGGAGACCGAGCCGGGCTCTGGACTCGACGCGGCGCCCGCAGTAGTCGACTGATTGTGTCTGGAGCCAAGTGCTCTGGATCGTCGCGGGCTCGGGAAGAGTCGGACGTGTAACGGCTACGTGAACTCGCGACGAACTTGAAAGTAGATCAGCGCTGACCAGGAAAAACGCGCCAAACGCCCGGCGGAGGGGTATTGACATGTAGGTGGGTAAGCGTCAACGTGATCTATGTGGCCAGGCTCCACTAAGTCGCCAGGCCCCACTAGCAGTTCCGAAGTTAGGAGGTAGCAGGGCCGAACAGGGCGGCACTGTACGGCGGAAGCTGATCGGCGTTAAGTCTCCCGAGAAATGGTTTTTAGCTGTGCGGCCGCGGCTTCACTACGAGGCCGGCACATGAATAGGAGTTCCATTGGCTTTAGATCGTTTGAGTCCGCTTGATGCGGGCTTCTTGGACGTAGAGGACAACGTCAACCAGATGCACATCGGGTCGGTTCTGATCTTCCAGGGGCCGTCTCCGCCTCTCGCAACATTCCGGGCGATGGTGGAAGGCAATTTGCCGGCGGTGCCCCGGTACCGGCAGGTGATGCGCCGGGTGGCGTTCGAGGTAGGCCGGCCCGTATGGGTGGACGACCCGGCGTTCGGTCTCGATTATCACGTTCGTCACACCGCACTTCCCATGCCTGGTGACATGGTCGAGTTGCGCGATCTTGTGGGCGATCTGATGGGAAGGCCCCTCGATCGACAACGACCGTTGTGGGAACTGTGGATGGTCGAGGGACTCAAAGACGGACTATGGGCCGTCGTCGCCAAGGTGCACCATTGCATGGTCGATGGTGTCGGGGGGGCCGAACTGCTGAGCCTCATCCTCGATGTCACCGCCGATGCTTGGCCGTCGCCACCAGAGCCGTGGCGGCCTGGACCGATGCCCAGCGGACGGGATCTGTTAGTGCGGTCCGTGACGGAGGCGTCGTCGAACTCTCGTGACGCTGTGCGGGCGTTACGGTCGACGGTGGGCAGGATGGCGAGCGTGAGTCAGGTGCGGGGGCTGGCTCGTAGCGTGTCTTCAGCGGCGCGGGTAATCAGACCCATGCCTCCCTCCAGCCTCAACGGCCCTATCGGTTCGAGCCGGCGTTGGGCCGCTACCTCAGTGCCGGTCGCCGACATAAAGGCGGTCCGTTCCAGTCTCGGTGGCGCCTTCAACGATGTCGCCCTCGCCGCGGTCGCCGGCGGTTTCAGGGGACTGCTGGAGAAGCGCGGGGAGCCGGTCGACCGCCCGATCCGCGCGCTGGTACCGGTTTCGGTTCGAGCTCGCGACACCGCCGGTAGAGCGGTCGGTGACGGGGCTTTGGCCAACAAGGTCTCGGCCGTGTTCGCCGAGCTACCGATTGGGTTGGCCGATCCGGTAAAGCGGCTTGCGGCCATCTCGGCCGAAATGACTTCGGCCAAGGAGACCAACGAAGCTCAGGCGGGCGAAAGTTTCACCAGCCTTCTGAGATACTTTCCTCCGGTTCTGCTGGCTCTCGGCGCCCAGCTGTTCAGCAAGGCGTCTCAGCGCAACGTGAACACCGTGACCACGAACATCCCGGGCCCCCAGTTTCCGCTGTACGCGGCCGGGCGGCGGATGATCCGTGCCTATCCGTACGTGCCGATAGGGATGCAGATCAGAATCGGGGTGGCCATGCTTTCCTACGACGGCGAGGTCAATTTCGGCATCACAGGCGATTTTGACCATGCACCCGACGTCGAGGTCCTGGCCGAAGGCATCAAAATAGGGATGGACGAGCTGTTGACCGCAGCCGGTACAACCTCGTCGAACTTTCCCTGCCTGTCATTGGTTTGACCGTCATCGGTTCGATCTCGCCGCGCCGGCGAGGGCCGGCGCGGCGCGAATCGGCTCGCACGAATCGAGTACTCACACGAATCGAGTAATTGAGAGGAGGTCTCATGACCCGATCTGCACAGTCGCCAACCGACGAGAGTCCGGCGCGGGACATCCCCGTCCGCCGCTTGGAGCCGTTTCCGGCCGACCGCCTGAGTCTGCGCTTCGCCGGCGCAGACCCGGTGATGAGCCATGCAGTCGCCGTGTTGTCAGCGATGTTTCCGAACGGCGAGGACTTCTTTGTTCGCTCGGTGCGCAACTACCGGGACCAGGTGAGCGATCCCGAGTTACGACAGCAGGTGAACCGCTTCGCGGGCCAAGAGACCATGCACGGCCGCATCCACCGCGACTTCAACAATCGGTTACAGGAGGTCGGATTCAAGTCAAACGTCGTGGATCGCTCGGTCGGTATCGGTTTTAATGGAGTCCTGGCGAGGGTTCTTCCCGAGAGCGTGCAGCTGGCAGTCACCGCCGCTCTCGAGCACTACACCGCCACACTGGCCGAAGTGCTGATGAGCGAGCCCAAGGCGCAGGAGCTGTTCGGCGACGAGGTCCGCTACCTGCTGCTGTGGCACGCCCTCGAAGAGTCCGAACACAAGGCTGTCGCTTTCGAGGTATACCAAGAAGTCGTTGGGAACGAACTGCTGCGGCGGGCCGTAATGCAGTCGACGACCGGCGTCTTCGTCGGCGGTCTATTGATAGGCACGGTGTACTCGGCGGCATCGAATTTGGGAGTTCGAGACCTTCCCGAATTGGTCCGGAGCCTTGCCCGACTACCCCGGTCACCGTTCTTGGCTCCCGGCGTGCTGCGCCGGATACTCAGTTACAACCGTCCCGACTTCCATCCCGACACATTCGATGCAACCGAATTGGTGAACCGCTGGAGAGCGGACCTGTTCGGAACCGGTGGAGTCCTCGCCGAGCGGGTGAGGACCTAAAAAAACGGACTGCACGAATGGCGTTGCCGCACGGGTTCATTGCCGAGTAGCGATCCCGGGGGCGGGTCTCAATCGCCCAATTGATCTTTGAAGACCGCGGCCAGGGCCTCGATCTCGCTACGCAGTTTGGTGACCTCTGGGCCTGCTTCCAACAAAAGCCGCGACGCGCTTGGCATGACTCGGTCGCGGCATACGTGGAAGACCTGGGCCACATCCGATGGAGTGGCGCCCTGGGCGCCCACGCCGGGCGCCAGACACAGAGCGTTGGCTGACGCCAGGTCAAGCTCAGGGTGCATGTGCGTCGGCCCGATGACCGCCCCGATCGGTCCGATCGCCCCCGGAGCCAACTCCGCGTTCCGGCGCCCGATCTCCTCCAACAGTGTCGCCTCGACGCTCCTGCCGGTCTCGTCCCGGGCTGCCTGCACTCGGCGGCCCTCGGGGTTGGAAGACCGGGTGACGACCAACAGGCAGCTGCCTGCCTGGGTGGCGCGTTCGACGAAGACATTCATGGCCCCGAAGCCGAGATAGGGATGGACGGTGAGCGCATCCACCTGTATGGCCGCGTCGGCGCCTAGAAAAGCCTCGGCGTAGGCTTCGTTGGTCGATCCCACATCTCCCCGCTTGGCGTCCAAGACGACCAGGAGCCCGGCCTGCCGGGCGTCGGCAACCAGACGGCCGAGTGTCCGAATTCCCCGCCACCCGTGACGCTCGTAGAACGCGGACTGCGGCTTGACGAGACCGACGACTCCGACAGCGGCCTCCAGAACTACCTCGACGAAGCGATCCAGCCCGTCAGGCGAGTCATCCAGCCCCCACGATCGAAGAACGGCCCCAGAAGGGTCGAGGCCCCAGACCAGCGGCCCGAATATCGACCGTGTCCGGGCAAAGCGATCGGCGAAGGAGTCAGCCACGGCCAACGAGTCTTGCCCACAGCAAGGGGCAGCCGCTGAATGCCACGGAAGTCCCCAAAGATCGGAGGGATGGTTAGTATGCCTGGACGGCGTAGAGTTCCCAGTCGTCTGGGACCCCTTTGAGGGTGTGCACTCCGCGGTCGACGAATACGAGGCCCGATCCCGCGACCAGGTCTCGGACTGTACGGGAGACCAGGATTTCGCCGGGCTGGGCTTGAGCGGCGATCCGCGCTCCGACGTGGACCGCGATCCCAGCGAATGTTGGGCCGTGGATCTCGACCTCGCCGGTGTGCACACCAGCGCGGATGGTGAGTCCGTCGCGATCCGCGCCCTCGCGGATCGCGACCGCGGCGTGGATCGCGCGGCCTGGACCATCGAAGGAGGCGAGGAAGCCGTCGCCGGCGGTGTCGAGCTCGCGTCCCCGATAGCGGGCGAGTTGTCGACGTACGTCGCTGTAATGGCGCTCCAAGAGATCGCGCCATGCCCGGTCGCCCACTCTGTGGAGATGACCGGTGGAGTCGACGAGGTCGGTGAAGAGCAAGCTGGTCAACTGGCGATCGGTCGAGGGGGCCGCAGGTGCGCCGGTGAGGAACTCTTCAACAATGTCCAAGAGCCCATCAGCGTCGCCGACCCAGGGAATGTGGTCGTCACCGGCAAGCTCGACGAACCGGGCGCCGGGGATCTGCTTGGCGATCCACCGCCCTTCCTCTATGTGGGCGTCCCGGTCACCGGTGCGATGGAGGATGAGCGTCGGCACTCTGATCGCCGGCAACACGGCCCGGACGTCGATCTGGGTGTTCATCTTCATCAGAGCCGCGGCCGCCCCTGGGGACGCGCTGCGCCGGAAGTAAGCCGCCAACCGTTGTTTGAACACGGGGTCCTGCGCGCAGCTCGGAACCAGGTGTTCGAGCCAACCGGTGCCCCCCCAGTCGCGCTCTATCTCCTCGATGTCGCGGGCTCGCTGTTCGGGGGTGGGCGCCCAGGGATAATCCGGGCTCCAGATCCGCTTGGCGAAGACTCCGGTAGTGACAAGTGCGATGGTGCGCTCCGGGTAGCTAGCCGCGAACAGCACCGACAGGTTGCCGCCCTCGCTGTGGCTCAATAGGGCTACCCGCTCGGAGCCGACCGCGTCGAGCACGGCGCGGACATCGTCCATCCGCTCCTCCAACGTCGGCAGCCGATCAGTAGGCAGCCGGTCGGACATTCCCGTGCCGCGCTTGTCGAAGATGATCAGACGGGAGAAAGACGCCAGCCTGCTTAGGAAGTGCTCGTACGAGGGGTCTTCCCAGGCCAGCTCCACATTCGACACGAACCCCGGGATGTGCAACAGATCGAACGGACCCTCACCAATGACCTGGTAGGCGACATGCGTCCCCTCGACAGTCGCATAGCGCGTTTCCGGCACGGCCACCCACAAAGTATGGCGCAGTCTCGACCCCAGCCCCATGGCCGTGACCCCTATACCGGTCCATCTCAACCACGCGGGACCCATGATCCCGCGGCCAGCTGTCGGCGAACGCCGGTTTGGTGCGCCGACGGCAACCGTCAGGGGGTTGAGGTCAGCCGACTGGATCCCGCCACATCAACCACATCATTGGCGCGCCGTTCGTCAGCTGCAGAGTCCCGGTTACCTCGAAGCCGTGGCGGCGGTAGAAGGGAACATTGCTCTCCTTCTGAGTCTCGAGGTAGGCGGGCAGACCTTCAATGTCGCATCGAGTGAGAACCGGCGCCAAGACGAGGGAAGCAATGCCTCGACGTTGCCAGTCGGGGTGGGTGCCGAGCAGGGCGAGATACCAGTGAGGATCTTCGGGGTGGACGGCGGTCATTTCAGACAAGACGCCCAAGGCCCGATCTGCGTGTTCGCCTGCGGCGTCGGCGAACGGCTCGGCCATGAGCACCAATTGGTCGTCGCTGTAGGCCCACTTCCCCGGCGAGGCCCAGATGGCGGTGCAGACCCCATCGTCGGTGGTGTAGGTGTGCTCGTTGATCAACCCCGCTCGCATCATGCCGCCGAACAGCACGGTGGCGCGACGCTCGAAGTCATCTGCTGGAAGCATCCAAGTGAAGAGGGGATCGTCGGCGAAAGCCCGCATCTGTGCGGTGGCCATGGCGGGGATGTCTGCGGGTGTCGCCAGCCGGACTGCGGTCACCGAGTTACCGTAACTCCGCTCATGGCGGCGCTGGGGGTGTCGTCCCTCAAGGCGAGCAGCGCGGTCCGCTCCCGCACCTTCCGGATCGCTCACGCCCTCTCCACCGCCGCCCGAGCTACGAGGACTCACGGTCACCACCGGCCCGGGAGCAAGCTGTCCAGGCCAGACTGGCAACGGCCCGAGCGCGTGCCGCCGGAGAGGCCTATGGTAAAGATTTGACCTTGCTCCTACGGCAGGATCAAGAGCAGCCGGGAGGTTTGGAAGATGCGTCGACGAGTGCATTTCGCCGGGCTGTCCTTGGCCACGTTGGGGCTCATTGCTGGGACAATGGCGCCAGCTGGCCTCGCCGGGGCCTCGACCACGTCGGAGGCGTTGAGCGTCGCCCAGGTGCGCACGCTCAGCCCGCACGCCACGCAATCAGTCATCGTCGTGTTCAAGGACCAGGTGCCCTCGCTGCCTGCGAACACCACCTTCGGCCCTGAGCGGCAGACGGCGGTCAGGGAGATCCAGTCCCAGGTCGTCGGCCAGCTACGCCAGCTTCACGCGCCCGACCTGCACTCCTACACCCTCCTCAACGCCGTCAGCGCGACGGTTTCGCCCGCCGAGGAGGCCCGCCTGGCCGCCAGTTCCGGCGTCGCCGAGGTGGTCCCGAATGCCACGGCCCACCTCGAGTTCTCTACGCCGACACGGGCAGTGAGCGCGCAACCTCTGTCAGCGCGGACGAAGGCCGCCGCCCTGCCCCGCACCTCGACCGGAAGCAAGGTCTGCCAGGAGGAGGGCTCGCCGGCGGTCGAGCTCGACCCGCAGGCCCTCCAGACCATCAGGGCCAACAGCAACGTGCCGAACGCGGCACCGACGGCCGCCTCTCTCGGGATCACCGGCGCCGGTGTGAAGGTGGCCTTCGTGGCCGAGGGCATCGATGTCGACCAGCCGAACTTCCAGCGGGCCAACGGCTCCCACGTGATCGTCGACCAAGCCGACTTCACCGGTGAAGGCGTCGCCCCTAACGTCAGTGGCGGCGAGGCCTCGCTCGACGCCAGCTCGATCGCCGCGCAGGGCAACGTGGTGTATAGGGCGACGTTCGCCAACGGCAAGACCTGCAACTTCGTGGTCGAGGGCGCCGCGCCCGGTGCCGAGCTGGTGTCGCTCAAGGCCTTCCCGAGCGACCACGACGCCACCAGCACATCGCTCCTCGAGGCCATCGACTACGCCGTCACCGTCGAGCACGTGAACGTGCTCAGCGAGTCCTTCGGCTACAACCCGTTGCCTGACACGACGAACGACCTCATCCGCCAGGCCGACGAGGCAGCGGTCGCGGCAGGCACCGTCGTCGACGTGTCGTCCGGCGACGCAGGACCGACGTCGACCCAGGGCTCTCCGAGCACGGACCCGGCCGTCATCTCCGCCGGGGCCAGCACTACGTACCGGGTGTACGCCCAGGAGGACATCGAGAACTACTCCGCCATCGGGGCCAAGGGCTGGGAGAACGACAACGCCAGCGGGCTGAGCAGCGGTGGCTCGACCTTCGACCTCAAGGGGCCCAACCTGGTCGCCCCCGGCGACCTGAACTGGGATACCTGCAATCCCTCTCCCGGCAGCTTCGGCGCGTGCGTGTCCGGCGGGACCAGCGAGGCCGCCCCGCTGACCTCGGCCACCGCGGCCCTGGTCATCCAGGCCTACCGCACGACCCACGGCGGAGCGACGCCGACCCCGGCGCTCGTCAAGCAGATCATCCTCTCGACGACCACCGACCTCGGCCTGCCGGCGAACCAGCAGGGCTCCGGCCTGCTCGACTCCTACAAGGCGGTCCTCGAAGCGGAGTCCATCGGTAAGTCCGCCAGCGAGGCCGCGGGCGACACTGCGGCCGTGAGCACGAGCGACATCACCGCCACCGAGCCGGTCGACACCTCGGTCGTCCAACCCATCACAGTCACCAACACCGGCAACACCGCGCAGACCGTCCACCTCGCCGGCCGTACGTTGTCGGCGCCGAGCACACTCGTGTCGAGCTCGTTCAAGGAGTCCGGATCGGCGTGGTCGAAGGTGATCTCCTTCTCGGTGCCATCCGGGGTCGGATACCTAGACACCCATCTGGCTACCGACCCCAACCCGGCCAACGGCTACGTCGACATCCAGCTGGTCGACCCGTCGGGTCGCTTCGCCGAGGCGGCGCTGACCCAAGGGGACAGCGACACCGCCAACGCCGGCGTTCGGCTCCCCCAGGCCGGAAGGTGGACCGCCTACTTCGAGTTCGCGGGGGGCACGCCCTCCGGGGCGGCGCCCACGCAGTTCGTAGCCACGGCGCAGCGCTGGACACCCTTCGGCACCGTAACGCCCAGCCAGGTGACGGTCTCGCCCGGCCAGTCGGCAACGGTCCAGGCCACCTTCGTCACACCGGCCGCCGCCGGTGACCAGAGCGCCGCCGTCTCCGTCACCGATGGCAACGGCGTGGCCACGTCGATCCCGGTCGGCCTGCGCTCCCTCGTCCCGTTCACCAACGGGGTAGGCCGGTTCTCCACCGACCTCACGGGTGGCAACGGCCGGGGCGGCGCTCCGGCCACGGTCGCCTACTTGGCCTTCGACGTCCCCGCCGGCGAGCCGGAGCTAAACGTCAACACGGCATACAAGGACGGCGACTTCGACAACTACTCGGTGTACCTCGTGTCGCCGAGCGGCGAGACCCTCGGCCACGCCAGCAACCAGCTGTTGACAGGGGGGACCGTCCTCAACCCGACCACGTCGCAGACGGAGCAAGGGGCGGTGAGCCACGTGCTCTCGCCACCAGCCGGGCAGTGGACGATCATCGTCGCCCTGACCAACCCGGCCAGCGGCCCGCTGGTCAGCAGCCCTCTCACTGGCACCATCGACTTCGACCAGGTTGCCACCACGGTGGCCGGCCTGCCCGACTCGTCATCGACGGTCATACACGACGGGCAAAGCCGCACCGCGGCGATCACGATCACCAACAAGTCGTCGGTCCCGCAGGCGTACTTCCTGGACGCCAGGCTCGACAAGGCCGTCACCGACAGCCTCACACCGCTCACGCCGGCCACCGACATCTCCCTGCCGCTCGGCACATCGGCCGCCATCCCGCAGTGGCTCGTGCCCACCGATACCACGTCGGTGACGGCCACGGCATCGGCCACCGCCCCGGTGACCTTCGACATGTCGCCCTACCTCGGCAACTTCGAAGGGGAGCTCAACGGCGACCCGCAGGTCGGGGCCACGAGCAGCGCTGACACGGCGACGTCGACGATCTCCGCCGACGTGCTCACGCCGGGAGACTGGGACATCGATCCGGCATTGACCGGCACGTTCAAGTCCAAGCCGGCGCCCGGCGCTACGGTCAACCTGGCCATGACGGCGACCACGCTCGCCTTCGACCCGGCATTGCAGACGACCTACGGAGACCTGTGGTCGGGGAGCAACACCGTCACCCCGGTGGTCGTCAGCCCCGGCCAGACGATCACCCTCTACGCCACCATCGCCCCGACGGCGACCGGCACGGTGAACGGGACGCTGTTCATCGACACGGCCACCGACATCAGCCCGTTCGGTCAGGCCATCCCGGTCGGCGACCAGATCGCCGCCATCCCCTACCGCTACACGGCCAAGTCGTAGGCGCCAGATCCGAGACCACCAGTAGTCGGCCGGCGATCGTCGCGATAGCCGGGTCAGGCGACGACCCGGGGCGGGCCGAGAATGCCATCCGGGCAGGTCACGCAGCCAGTTGGTATTCGTGGATGAGCCCGACTGAGGCAGACTGGTTGGATGGATAGCGACCCGTTTCCACCCGGGTTCTTGGAGCCGGCGGACGGGTCTCCTGACGTCGTGTTCTACTCCTGGCCTCGCCTGGTCACCCACATCGACGACAATGCCATTGACGCTGTCGGCGCTCTTTACGACGAACTCCGGATCGTCGGTGACGTGCTCGACCTGATGAGCTCCTGGGTATCGCATTTCCGCGTGCCGCCGGCGCGCCTGACCGTGTTGGGGATGAATGCCGAGGAACTCGACGCCAACCCGTCCGCAGCGGTCAGAGTCGTCCAGGACATCAACGCCAACCCTCGGCTGCCGTTCGCGGACTCGTCGTTCGATGCCGCCGTTTGCTGCGTCTCCGTCGACTACCTCACCCGGCCGGTGGAAGTGTTCACCGATGTGGCCCGGGTGGTGAGACCAGGAGGGCCGTACGTATGCACCTTCTCGAGCCGATGCTTTCCCACCAAGGCAGTTCGCGGCTGGCTGTACGCCAGCGAGGACCAGCGCGGCGCGATCGTCGAACGGTACTTCGATCTGGCTACGGGTTGGGGTGAGCCGCACCGCGCTCGACTGACGCCCCCCTTCCACCCAGGCGACCCGTTGCTCGCCGTCTGGGCGTACCGAACGACTACCGCGGCACCGTCGACCGGGTGACCGATCCGCCCGTCAACGACGCTTCCATGCGCCGGGATGTGCGCCGGGTGGTCGGACTGCTCGGCGAGACCCTGGCCCGTCAGGAAGGCCAGGAGGTCTTGGATCTGGTCGAGCGGGTGAGGTCCGGTAGCCGGGAAGATCGAGCCGCGACCGCGGCGCTCCTCGACAGCCTCGACGTTCACACCTCGACCCGCCTGGTCCGGGCCTTCGTCGCCTACTTCCGACTCGCCAACGTCACCGAGCAGGTACACCGGATCCGCGCCCTGCGATCCGCTCGGCCGCAAGGAGGATGGTTGGCTCTCGCCGCCGGCACCGTCCGGGAGGCGGGCGTCTCCGGCCCACAGTTGGCTGAGCTTGCGGCCGGGGTAGCGGTGCGTCCAGTGTTCACGGCGCATCCCACTGAGGCGGCGCGACGGACGATACTCGGCCACCTGCGGACAGTCGCTGAACTGCTGAATGCCGATCCGGGGCCGCGTACCGACCGCCGCCTGGCCGAGGTCATCGAGCTGTTGTGGCTAACCGACGATTTACGGGTGGCCCAGCCCGATCCCCTCGACGAGGCTCGTAACGCGGTGTATTACTTCGACGAGCTCTCCCGTTCGGTGGTCGGCGCTGTCTTGGGCGAATGGCAGGACACGTTGCGCGCCGCTGGCGTCGAGATCGCCGACACGGCGAGGCCGCTCACGTTTGGCTCGTGGATCGGAGGTGATCGCGATGGGAATCCCAATGTCACTCCGAAGGTGACTCTTGAGGTGATCCGGCTCCAGCACGACCACGGAGTACGCCACGCGCTCGAGTCCATCGACGGCCTGGGCCGGACCCTCGCCCTGTCCTCCCGTCATGTCAGCATCTCGAAGGAACTGGCGGAATCTCTTCAGGCTGATTTGTCGGTGCTGCCAGACCTGGCCGAACGGTACCTCCGCCTCAACGCTGAAGAGCCCTACCGGCTGAAGACCGCATGCATCCGCCAGAAGCTGGTCCACACCCAGCGACGCATCCGGCTCCACGAGCCGCATGTGCCGGGCCGTGACTACCGCGGCGGCCACGAATTACTGGCGGACCTGACGCTCATGCGGGATTCCTTGATGGCCAACAAGGGAGAGTTGGTCGCCAGCGGGCAGCTCGCAGACGTGATCCGGGACGTTTCTTGCTGGGGACTGCATTTGGCCACCCTCGACATTCGGGAGCACGCCGATGCCCACCACGGCGTCCTCGCCGCACTGTTCGATCGAGTCGGGCAGGCCTACGACTCCCTGACCCGCAACCAGCAACTTCAGCTCTTGTCTGCGGAGTTGGACAGTCGCCGACCCTTGGCGCCCCCGGCTCCCGGTCTAAGTGAGGCCAACGCCCAGACGTACGAGGTGTTCAACGTCATCCGCAACGCCCAGAACGAATTCGGCCCTGAGGTTGTTGAGAGCTACATCGTGTCCATGACGCGCGGCGCCGAGGATGTCCTGGCGGCCGTAGTTCTAGCCCGAGAGGCCGGGCTCGTCGACATGCAGGGGGAGAGCGCACGAATCGGTTTCGTTCCGTTGCTGGAGACCGTATCCGAGCTGAAGCTGGCGGATCGGGTCGTTGACGATCTTCTGTCGGTTCCCGCGTACCGCCGCATCGTGGCGGCCCGGGGCGACTTGCAGGAGGTCATGCTCGGCTACAGCGACTCCAACAAGGAGGCCGGCATCACCACCTCCCAGTGGGAGATTCATCAGGCTCAGCGCAGGATCCTGGAAGTGGCCCAACGGCACCGGACCCGGGTCGTGTTCTTTCATGGACGCGGGGGCACGGTGGGTCGCGGCGGCGGGCCGACCCACGACGCCATCCTTTCGCTGCCGGCGGGCACCCTCAACGGAGCCATCAAGCTCACCGAGCAGGGAGAAGTCATCAGCGACAAGTACGGGTTGACCGTCCTGGCCCAGGAGAATCTCGAGCTCATGATGGCGGCGACGCTGGAGGCGACCGTGCTGCACACGACCCCCGAATTGCCGCCCGCCGACCGGGACCGCTGGTACTCGACGATGACCACCGTCTCAGAGCATGCCCTGGCCGCCTACCGGCAGCTCGCTGATGATCCCAACCTGCCCGGTTACTTCATGAACTCGAGCCCCGTCGACCAGCTCTCTTCCCTCCGCCTCGGATCGCGACCATCCCGGCGCCCCGACGGCGGCCGGTCTGACCTCCAGGCCCTGAGAGCCATCCCGTGGGTGTTTGGCTGGACCCAGTCGCGCCAGATAGTCCCGGGCTGGTACGGAGTCGGGTCGGGAATCGAAGCGGCGCGCCAAGCGGGTCTTGAAGGGGACCTGCTTGAGATGCGGCAGGGGTGGCGCTTCTTCTCCACCTTCCTATCCAACATCGAGATGACCCTCGTCAAGACCGATCTTGGGATAGCCCATCGATACGTCGACGTCTTGGTTCCGCCCCCGCTCCAGGGCATCTTCGACAAGGTCGAGGCAGAGCACCGCCGAACCGTCGAGCAGATTCTATGGCTCACCGGCCAATCGGAGATCCTGGAGAGTGCGCCGGTCCTTCGCCGCACGCTGTCGGTTCGGGCTTCCTACCTGGCCCCCATCCACGACCTTCAAGTATCACTGCTCAAGAGAGTGCGGACCGCTGTCGGCCCACCCGACCCTGAGCTCGAGCGGGCCCTGTTGTTCACCATCAACGGAATCGCGGCGGGGCTACGCAACACCGGGTGATGGGCCCACGGACGCCGCGACGACACCAGCAGTGCTAGGACCCCGATCCGAAAGTGAAGGCGACGAGCTGGCGTATCACGTGATGCACGAACCCCAGCTTCTCGACGACGGTCGGGCTAAGGACGAAAGGGTAAAGATCGCCCTTTCCCATGCTGCGGTTCACGGCGTTGAGGGCGTAGGACAGGGGCAACCATTCATCGAGGATGGTCTCGAAGGTCGCGGCGTCGGCGGCGGGAGTCGATCGGGCTGGCTCGGGAGCGACCGGTCCCGACACTCGGACACCAAAGGCGTTCGCGGTCTGGAGCGTGTCTCGGATGTGGAGATAATGGGCGAATGTCTCGGCCCAGTCCTCCAAGGGATGGGTCGTCGCGTAGCCACTGACATAGGCGTCGTCCCATACGGGTGACGGCGGCTGGCGATAGTGCTCCTCTAGGGCTTGGGCATAGTCGGCGCGCTCATCGCCAAACAGGGCGCGAAACGCCTGGGCGTCGTCCTGCCGGCCGACGAGCAACGGCCAGTAGTAGTGGCCGATCTCGTGGCGGAGGTGGCCGAGAACGGTGCGGTAAGGCTCGGCCAACTGCCGGCGGACCGCCTCCCGGTGGGAGTCGTCCGACTCGGAGAGGTCGAGGGTGATAACTCCGTATTTGTGGCCGGTGCGGACCGGTCGATCGCGGCTCGACAGCAGGTCGAAAGCCAACCCCCGGTCGGAGTCTTCGGCTCGAGAAACGATGGGAAGTGCCAGTTCGTGCAGTTGGAAGACCAACCGGCGTTTGGCTGACTCGGTGGCCCGGAAAGCTTCTGCCGAGGCCAGGTCGGAGTCGTCGGGTCGTGTCCTGGTGAGCCGGCAGCTTGGGCACAGGTCTATGGGATCGTCGTCGGCGACCAACCAGTTGCAGCCCGCAATGAGCGCATTGAGACACCGCCGATACCGGGCCTGCTCAGAGGGGACGAGCTCTCCGTGGTCGGCCGCGAAACCGAGTGAGGTTCCGCAATGTAGGCACTCGGTGTTCTCGAAAAACACCAGCTGGCCGCACCGCTGACATTGGAACGAGCGCATCGAAGTTGACCAACTCTACCGCGCTCGTCGAGGTCGCGACCGCGACCGCGACGTCATTAGCTCTCGCGGACTGGGACGACGTCGACCGTCACTTCCAGTTCGTGGGCCGTGCCCTCCGTAAAGATGACGCCTTTGAGCGGGGGGACGTCGCTGTAATCGCGACCCCATGCGGTGACGATATATCCGTCGGTCACGAACTGGTTGTTGGTCGGGTCGAAGTCGACCCAGCCCACGTCAGCTACGAAAACCGACACCCAGGCGTGGGAGACGTCGGCGCCTTGGCGTCGGGGTCGCCCGGGCGGCGCTCGGGTTTCCAGGTACCCGCTCACGTACCGGGCGGCCAGGCCCTTCGAGCGGAAGCAACCGATGGCCAGCTGGGCGAAGTCTTGGCAAACGCCCTCGGCCCCCTCGATGAGCTCGTCGAGCCCGGTCGTGACCGACGTCGACCCGGGTCGGTAGGTAAAGCCGGCGTGGATCCGGGCGCACAGGTCGGCGGCGCATTCCAGGATGGGCCGGTCGGGTAGAAACGATGGCGCCGAGTACTGCTCGACGGCCGCTGAGAGGCCTACGAGCGGCGATTCGAGCGTGAACGGACGGGCGTCCAGCTCGGCGTCGGTCTCTGCGGCACCAAGCTGGTCCCGAACCTCCTCCCAGGACGGTCCGGACGGTAGGGGAACCCGTCGTTCTCTTACGCCGACCCGACTGGTGGACGTGACCGTCAGGCGGGTGTGGGGTTGGCGGATGGAAAAGTACGCGGCCCGATTGCCGAAGAAGTCGATGCGTTCTCGGTAGTCAGCCGGCTCAGGGTCGATCTTTATCGCTGACGCGATGCAAGCTTGTCCGGGCAGGTCGCGCGGTATGAGGTGGACTTGTCCGTAACTAGCAGACACCTCCGATTCGTAGATGTATCGGGTGGAGTGCACGACGTCGAAGGTCGCCACATCATCTGTTGGCCCTGGGCTCGTCATTCGAGTAGCACGCGTAGCTCGCGGGCGGCGCCGGGGTCGGCGGGGGTGAGCATCGACCGTTGGGGCACCTGAGTCATGAAGTGCGTGTCCTGGATTGAATCGGCCGTCCGGGCCAGACCGTGCCCCATCTGAGCCAGGAAGGATCGCAGGGTGACGAAAGTGCCGTCGGCGTCGGCCGTGGCCAGCGCCGCGGTGTCGGCCAGCCGCAGCGCGGTGGAGGTGGCGAGGGTGCTTTTATCGACTTCGGAGAATCGCCCGGACCCGACCTGGCCGGGAAGATCATTGACGTCGCGGGCCAGGGCGTCGATTTGATAGGCAAGCGATCGCGGGTTTTCCGGATCGAGGAGCAGGAGGTCGAGGACGGTTTCGAGCTGGGCCTGGGACCGGTATCGTCGGCGGTAGGTGATGATGCTCTCTGTCGCGGTGAGAGCGGACTCCAGAACGAGGCTGTCGGTGGCCAGGCCCCGGCGTTCGTCGAGGGTGGCCCGCAAGAAGCTGGAGAGTTGGGTTCCGCGCTCGATCCGGCGGCCGGCGTCCAAGAACCGCCAGCCGGGGTCGCGCACCATGCTCTCGGCGACCAATCCTGAAAAGGCGAGCAGGCTCTGCATCACCTGACGGAGCTTGGCCTGGACGACGATCTGGTGGTCGAGCTGCTGGCTCCCCAGGTCGAGCAGCTCACGGCTCAGTGCGCCTATAACCATCCAGGTGTCGACCGACAGCTGGTCGCGTACGGCGTGGGAGCAGTCGAGAAGGTGACGGCCGGCGTGAGCCAGGCTGCCGGGCCGCTGCTCGTCCAGGAGCAGGGATCGCAGTTCGTCTCCGGGCCACTCGAGGCGGTCGTCGGCGCCGTCGCCGACGAAACCCGGGTAGGTCGTCGTCATGTGGGTCAGGGCGGCGAGAAGGATCCGTACGCAGGCCGTGCCGGCGGGGTTTGTACCGTGTTCGAACTCGTTCCGCCGGTCGTTGATGACACGGACCAGTCGCACGAGCCCCTCGGCTCGTTCGGCGTAGCGCCCGAGCCAGAAAAGATTCTCGGCGGCCCGGGGCGACATGGATGCGGCCGGTTCGACTGCACTCACGGCTGGACCGCTGCGGAGCCAGTAGCTGATGGGGGTCTCCGGTTCGGAGGCGAGCACCCAGGTGTCCTTGCTCACGGCGCCGGTCTGGTTGGATATGAGGATCCCGTCGCTGGTCGGCGCGGCGCGGGTGAGCCCTCCGGGCATGGCCATATAGGACTCGCCCCGGGCCACGAGGAAGGCCCGCAGCAGGGTGCGACGCGACTCGAGCCCGTGGCTGGAGAGAGTCGGGGCCGAAGCCAGCGCCAGAGCTGTCTGGCCGACCCAGGCATGGGGGCGGGCCTCGATCTGGCGTCGGAGGTCGTCGAGCTGGGCCACCGACAACTCCCAACCTAGGGTCGTCCGGCGTCCCACTGACGGGGCGACGGGCTTGATCACGAGCTGGTCGAGATGGCCGAGCACGTGCTGGCGGGCCATGGGGTCGCCACACCACCAGGTCGGCACGGACGGGAGTCGCAGGTCCTGGCCGAGCATGGCCTCGGACAGTTTGGGTAGGAAAGCCAGCAGGGCCGGGCTCTCGAGAACACCACTGCCCAAGGTGTTGACGACCGAGACGGTGCCCCTTCGGCACGCTTCGACCAGTCCGGGAACGCCGAGATGGGACTCCGGGCGTAGCTCGAGTGGATCGCAAAACCATGTGTCGACGCGCCGGAGGACCACATCGACGGGTTCCAGCTGACCAAGCGAACGTAACCACAGCCTGCCTTCGCGCACGGTGAGGTCGTTGCCCTCGACGAGTGGGTACCCGAGATAGGAGGCCAGAAAGGCGTGCTCGAAGGCGGTCTCGCTCAGCGAGCCGGGCGTGAGGACGACGACGCGTGGGTCGGTCGCCGCCGGCGGGGCCACCGCGACCAGACTGGCTCGTAGGGCCCGGAAAAACGGGGCCAGCCGATGAACTTGGGCGTCGCGGTACAGGCTCGGGAACACCCGGGACATCACTATCCGGTTCTCGAGGGCGTAGCCCGCTCCCGACGGCGCCTGCGTCCGATCGGCCAACGCCCAACACCGGCCCTCGCCATCACGAGCCACGTCGATGGCGTAGGTAACGAGCTGTTGGGGGCCCGGGATGCGGATCTGGTCGCACGGGCGCAAGAAACCTGGGTGACCGTAAATCACCTCCGGCGGCAGTAGCCGTCGCCGGAGCAGGTCGCGCTCCCCGTACAGGTCGGTTAGCACGAGGTTGAGCAACTCGGCCCGCTGTATTGCCCCCCGTTCGATTTCGGCCCACTCGGTGCTCGGAAGCAGCACGGGCAGGGGGTCCAGGTCCCACCGCTGAGTCCGTCCGGCCGGGGTGGCCTGCACGTTGTAGGTGACGCCGTCGTCGTCGAGCAGCCGCTGTACTTGCCGGTACCGATCGTTGATCTCGTCGAAACCGAACTCGTCGAGGGTCCGCCCCAATCCGGCCCAGTGGTCGCGTATCCGCCCGTCGCCGCCGACCATCTCGTCGTAGGTGCCCGGTAGGGGACGGTAGGCGCTGAGTAGCTCAGTGGGCACGCTGGTTGCGGTCACGGGTCGGGGAAGGCTCAGAACCTCGGCAGGCGCCGGAGATCCAATGTCCGAGGGTACTCGGGGTCCACTCTCGAACCGTTGATAGCCCGCTCGAGAGCGATCAAATCGACCTCGCCGGGCGTGTGGCCTTTGACATCGAAGTGGCTGGCGCGGCGGGCCTCGGCCTCGTTGGCATTCACCGGTAGCCGGTGGTAAGACCGTCCGCCCGGGTGTGAGACGTGATAGGTGCACCCGCCGAGTGATCGGCCGGCCCAGCGGTCGATGAGGTCGAAGACGAGAGGGGCGTGAACCCCGATCGTCGGGTGCAAAGCCGACGGCGGCTTCCACGCCTTGTAACGAACGCCCGCCACGAAGACGTCGGGCCGTTCCGTCCGCTGCAGCGGGATGGGATGTCCGTTGCAGGTCACCACGTGGCGGGTATCGGTGAGGCCGGACACGAGGACCTGGATCCGTTCGGTCGATGAGTCGACGTACCGGGCGGTGCTCGTTTTCCCGACCTCTTCGCCGAGGACGGGCCACGGCTCGATGGCGGTCCGCAGCTCTATGGTGGTGCCCGCGACCTGCACCGACCCGAGCCGAGGGAACCGGAACTCGAGAAACGGCGCCAGCCAGGCCTGCTCGAACGTATACCCGTGGTTACGGAGGTCGTCGACAACGTCAGCGATGTCGGCGGTCACGTACCAGGGGAGCATGAACCGATCGTGTAGCTCGCAGCCCCATCGGACCAGGTCCCCGGTGTAGGGCTCCTGCCAAAAGCGGGCCACCAAGGCTCGGACGAGCAGCGCCTGCACGAGCGCCATCCTCGGGTGCGGCGGCATCTCGAACGCCCGTAGTTCAACCAGGCCGAGCCGGCCCCGCTCACTGTCGGGGTTGAATAGCTTGTCGATGCAGAACTCCGCCCGGTGAGTGTTGCCGGCCAGGTCAACCAGGAGGTTGCGCAGCAGTCGGTCGACGAGCCAGGGGCGGCCCTTGTCGGTCGGATGGTCGAGTTGGGTGAACGCGATCTCCAACTCGTAGAGGCTGTCGTGGCGCGCCTCGTCGACTCTCGGCGCCTGGCTGGTCGGTCCGATGAACCGCCCGCTAAACAGATACGACAGCGACGGGTGGTGTTGCCAGTAGGTGATGAGGCTGCGGAGCAGATCCGGGCGGCGCAGGAGGGGACTGTCAGCCGGCGTGGCGCCGCCTAGGGTCATGTGGTTGCCCCCGCCCGTGCCGGTGTGGCTGCCGTCGAGTTGGAATTTCTCGGTCCCCAGCCGGGAGCGGCGGGCCTCGTCGTACACCGTCGTTGCGATGTCGACCAGCTCGAGCCACGACGAGGCTGGTTGGACGTTGACCTCGATCACGCCGGGGTCAGGCCCGACGGCCACCTCTTTCAGGCGCGGGTCGGCCGGTAAGGCATAGCCCTCCAATACGATCGGCGTGGACTGTTGTGCCGCGGCCGTTTCAATGGCGGCCAGGAGTTCGACGGCGTGTTCGAGGCGCTCCAAAGGGGGCAAGAACACGTGGATTCGTCCGTTCCTGACCTCTACGCACAACGTCGTTGGCGGAGCCTCCTCGACCGCAACGACCACTGCGGCGACGGTCGAGCCGGACCCGTGCCCTGGCACCGTGAGCGGGCCCCGAGCTTCGTAGGTCGAAGGCTCGATGGTATTTGGCGCCGGCACCCATGTGAGCGAGTCGAGAGGGAGCCGCAGGCCCATGGGTGAATCGCCGGGGACGAGCAACAACTTGCCTCGTCGCAACCTCCACCGGCTGGTAGCCCAACCCCCTCCACCCAGGTGGGTGTGGTGCAGCGGGACAGCCCAGCCGACCGGATCGCCGGGCTCGGCATCCAAGTCGTCGACCAGACGCCGCCTCATATCGGATGCCGCCAGCCGCGGGTCCGTCGGGTCGACGTCCGCAACCGGTGCCTCGCCGGCCGGTAGACGAGCCTCGGTCCACAATTGGTGCATGGCATCCTCGTAGCCGGGGATGCAGTAGTCGCCAGGGATACCGAGTTCGGCGGCCACGGCTAGCACCAGGCGCTCAGCGTCCGCCGGTGACTGCTGTCCGGCAACCCACGGCTCGGCCAGGAGCGCGGAGTCGGACCACAGGGGCACCCCGTCGCTGCGCCAGACTACGGCCATCTGCCAGCGTGGCAGCGGTTCACCCGGGTACCACTTGCCCTGACCGTGGTGGACGATTCCGCCGGAGGAGAAGCGCTCCGCCAGTCGACGAGTGAGTTCCCTGGCCCTCGTCCGCTTCTCCTTGCCGTCCGCTTCGGTGCTCCATTCGGCATCCTCGGTGCCGTCGACCGACACGAACGTGGGCTCACCGCCGTGGGTTAGACGCACGTCACCGTCCATCAGTACGACATCGACCGATCGCCCCAAGGCGTCGATACCCGCCCACTGGGCGTCGGTGTAGGGGAACGTCACCCTCGGGTCCTCACTGACCCGCCGCACCACGTTGGCGTACTCAAAGGTCACCTCGCACGGTTCGATCTCGCCTGTCACCGGAGCGGCGCTGGACGGATCGGAAGTGCATGCCAAAGGAAGGTGGCCCTCACCGGCGAAGAGACCTGACGTCGGGTCGAGGCCGATCCAGCCCGCCCCGGGTACGTACACCTCGCTCCAGGCGTGGAGGTCGGTGAAATCTCCTGACGGTCCGGGTAGCCCTTCGAGAGGGATCTCGTCCGCTTTGAGCTGCACGAGGTAGCCGGACACGAACCGGGCGGCCAGACCGAGGCCGCGAAGGATCAGGGTGAGCAGCCAGGCGCTATCCCGGCACGATCCGAGGCCCTTCTCGAGGGTCTCCTCCGCGGTCTGGACTCCGGGCTCAAATCGGGTGGTGTAGGCAACCGCCCGTTGCACCCGTTGGTTGACGCCGACCAGGAAGTCAACGGTGGGTTCGCCACTTGTGGGGACCGGTACCTCGTGCAGCCACTGACGCAGGAGGCGACCGGGCTCGTCGGCGGTGAGGTAGGGCGCCAGGTCCAAGGCCAACGCGGCGTCGTAGCCGAACGGGTACCGCTCGGCTTCTGGGTCGAGGAAGAAGTCGAACGGGTTGACCACCGTCATCTCGGCCACAACATCGACCGCGATCGAGAGCTTACGGGTCGGTTCGGGGAAGACCAGGCGGGCCAGGTAGTTGCCGAATGGATCCTGCTGCCAATTGATGAAGTGACCCTCGGGCTCGACTTGCAACGAGTAGGCGAGGATTGGCGTGCGGCACCCCGGCGCCGGACGAAGCCGCACGACGTGTGGGGACAAGCGGATCAACCGATCGAATCGGTAGACGGTCCGATGTTCTACCGCGACGCGGATGGCCAAATCAGCGCCTCGTCATGTGCTCACGGACAGCATTGCCGACCCGGAGTGGGCGGCACCGAAGTAGGTTCCGGTGACGAGATCGTGAAGCTGGCTGAGCCCTTGCTGCAAACCGTCGGCGAACTCGTGGAGACCCGACTGGGCCAGTTCGTTGACGTCGGCATCCTCCAACCGGCTCTGCACCGCGGCACACCCTGCCATAGGCTCATTGTGCGCCGGCAGCTCGAGCAGGCACCGAGACACGGCGGTCAGACAGTGCTCGACCGAACGCGGAAAACGCGGATCCTTGAGCAGAAAGCGCAGCGCCTCCGGTCCTGACGCCCCGGCGTGGCCGTGCCGGAAGTACATCTGGCGGGCGCCTAACGAGTGCAGGACGTTCATCCAAGTGATATCGGCGTAAGGCTTGACCGCGTCCCGGCCCTGGCCGATCAGGATCTCTGCTTGGACGTCGAGGACACGCGTCGTCATGTCGGCGCGATCGATGAACCGCCCGACCTCGAGGAAGGAATACGACTCGTCGTGGTACATGGTGCCCGCCAGCGAACCGGCGAATAGCTGACATTGGCTGACGACGTGGTCCATCCACGCCAGTCGCGTCCGGCGATCGACGGCCTGAAGGGAGGTGTCCATGGCCCACAAGAAGAGGCCGTTGAGCACCTCCCACGACAATCGGGGGAGGACGGTTCGGGTCACCCGGAGGTTGGCGCGGGCGCTGGCCAGCGACGCGATCACCGAGCCGGGGTTGTCGCCATCCACGGCCAGGAAGGCGACCACGTCGTCCTCGGCGGCATCGGAATGCCGAGAGGAGAAGGCCTCGCCGCTCCCGGTAACCGCGAGCAGGGGCGACCAGCCGACCCCCGCTGATCTCGGCAAGTCGAGAAAGAGCTCCGTGTGCACCTTGACCAACCGGGCTGTCGCCTCGGCGCGCTCGGCGTACCTTCCGGCCCAATAGACGCCCTCCGCGGCTCGTGACAGCAACATGTCGCTCCCTTTCAGACTCTGGCTCGATCCGGGTCCGCGACCACAGTGGAGTCGAGGACCCACGTGTCCTTACTGCCGCCACCTTGGGAACTGTTGACTACCAGAGACCCTTCCCGAAGGGCCACACGGGTCAAGCCGCCCTCCGTGACGTACGGCTTCTCGCCTGACAGGACGAACGAGCGCAGGTCGAGGTGGCGCGCCACGACCTCACGTCCGCACAACGTGGGAGCGGTCGACAGGCTCAAGATGGGCTGACCGATGTACGTCCGTGGGGCGGCGAGGACGCGGCGGCGCATCTCGTCCTTCTCGAGCGCGGTGGCTTCGCTGCCGACGAAAATGCCGTACCCCCCCGACTCGTTGGCCGGCTTGACGACCAAATCGTCCAAGTTGGCCAACACGTGACTGCGCTGGGAGTCGTCCGCGCAGATGTAAGTGGGCACATTGGGGATGATCGCATCTTCTCCGAGGTAGTAGTTGATGATCTGCGGCACGTAGGCGTAGATGGCCTTGTCGTCGGCAACCCCGGCGCCCGGCGCGTTGACGATGGCGACGTTGCCAGCTCGCCACGCCCGCATCAGACCGGGAACCCCCAGCATGGAGTCGGGCCGGAACACTTCAGGATCGAGAAAGAGGTCGTCGACCCTTCTGTAGACGACGTCCACCCTTACCCGTCCGGCGATCGTGCTCATGTACAAGCAGTCATCGGAGTCGACGAGCAGGTCGTGGCCCTCGACGAGATAGGCGCCCATCTGTTGTGCGAGGTAGGCGTGCTCGAAGTAGGCAGAGTTGAACATTCCCGGAGTCAGGACCACGATCATCGGTGGGTCCCCACGTCGCGGCGACAGGGATCCGAGCAGTTCCCGGAGTTTCGTTGGGTAGCCATCGACGGGGCGGATATCAAGGTCGCGGAAAAGATCGGCGAACACCCGCTTGGTGACCTGACGGTTCTCGAGCATGTAAGAGACACCCGAGGGGACTCGGAGATTGTCCTCCAGCACGTACATAGTGCCGTCGGCGTCGCGGACGAGATCGCTGCCGCATATGTGGGCCCACAAGCCGAGGTGCGGTTGCGCTCCCACGCACTGCTCGCGGAAGTTAGCCGAGGCGTAGATGAGCTCAGCCGGGACCACCCCGTCCTGAAGTATTTTCGCTGCCCCATACAGGTCGTCGATGAAAAGGTTGATGGCTGTCAGGCGTTGGACGAGTCCGGTGGTGATGACCGCCCACTCCTGTGCCGAGATCACGCGCGGGATCACGTCGAAGGGCCAGGCCCGGTCGATGTCGCCAGCGTCCGCGTAGACGGTGAAGGTGACGCCCATGGTTCGGATGGCCAGCTCCGCGGCCTTCTGGCGCTCGAGCAGTTCTTGACCGAGCAAACGGAGGTAGCGCATGACCCCTCCGCACCCATCGCGAGGTCGGCCCGCGACCAGCATCTCGTCCCAGCACCCCGGGTTGCCGTAGTCCTCCCACATGATCGACCTCCGACGGCCGACGCCCGCGGCAGGACCCGTGCTCGTCCGACTCAAGGGTGACTCGGTGGCGTGTCGGGACTGTTTCGTGGTCATGAACATCGCATGGCCGGGTCCGGCCGACCCCGACGATCGACTCGGAGCCGCCTTGGCGCCTTCAGGCAAGTTCGACGATATGGGAGTGGTCGTCCGGTGGCAGCGAGGAGCCCACCGTGGCGGTCACCTGGATCGTTTCCAGGTTTGCGATGCCGCTCGTGATGTCAGCGAAGGCCGCGTCTGCCGCGTCCCGCCCGGTGACGACACGAACGAGCGACGAGCGGGGGGCCAGACCGGTGGCGTCGTGAACACACCAGCGACCGTCCTCGAACGCCTCGAAGACGGCGTGGAAATCCATGGGGTACAGGCCAGGCGCGTACACCGCCGCGAACCGGGCCGGTACCCCGGTAGCCCTGCATAGGGCGATACCGAGGTGAGCGAAGTCACGACAGGTTCCCATGCCGGTGAGCAGGGTGTCCTCAGCAGAGTCGTGCACCGAACTCGACCCGGGGACGTATCCGATTCGGCCTCGTATCCAGTCAGTGATCGCGGCGACCCGACTACCCGCGGGAGGACCCACGCCGAACTCGGCCACGGCGAAACCGGTGAGATGGTCGTTGGGACAGTACCGGCTGGGTCGCAGGTACATCAGCCGCTCATAGTTCATGGGCCGGCGGGAGTCGTCGTCGGCGATCCTCTTCTCGGAATCTCTCGGCGTGCCCGCCTGGATCTTGGCGCCGTAGGCGATCGTCAGACGACCGGGGGCCGAGCGCACTACGTGCAGCCTGGCCCCGTACGGATCGCGTATCTCCGGTACAGACGGTAACGGCTTACCGTCCGTCTCCACCTGAAAACGCTCGGCGACCACGTGACCGGCCGAACTCGAAGCCACGACCTGAACGACGATCTCGGCAGCCTCGGTGACGGCGAAGGCCAAATCACAGGAAACCACCCTCATCGTCTCATCCGCGTCGATCGTCGCATCCCAGGTGGCGAAGATGCTCATCCGACACGATCCCACAGATCGGTGGGGACCTGTAGCAGCTCTTACCGTGACCGCCTCTATTCTCTGGTTGACTGATGCCCGAGCCGGTGTAGCTGGGTTACGATTCCTGCGGTGGTGACGCGGCCGATGGTGTTCGCTGACGTCGTCGCCGCGGCCTGCCCAACTGTCAGGCTGGCCGTGCCATGAGGCTCAGCCCCCACGAGCAGGAGCGTCTGCTGATCCATGTCGCAGCCGGCCTGGCTCGAGAGCGACGTGGCCGGGGTCTTCGGCTGAACCATCCCGAGGCCGTGGCCGTGCTCACGTCCTACGTCCTCGAAGGAGCCCGCGACGGGCGAAGCGTCTCTGATCTAGCGTCGGCAGCACGACACGTCCTGCGTGGGCCTGATGTCATGGAAGGGGTAGCGGAGATGATCCCGGAGGTCCAGGTGGAAGCCACCTTTCCCGACGGGACCAAGCTGGTGACGGTGCACCAACCGATCACGTGAGCAGCGGCATGCCGGCCCCAGCGAACAGACACTCCCTGGTGCCTGGCGAGGTAATTTTGGCGGACACTCCGGTCGAGATCGGCGTCGCCCCGGCAGTCGTGATGACGGTCGTAAACCAGGGAGACCGGCCCATACAGGTCGGGTCGCACTTCCATTTCGCCGAAACGAACCGGGCCCTGGCCTTCGATCGGGCCGCGGCTCGAGGCATGCGACTGGCCGTGCCAGCGGGAACCTCCGTGCGCTTCGAACCGGGGATCGAACGCGAAGTCGAGCTCGTATACTTAGGCGGAGCGCGCCGGGTCCCCGGCTTGCGCGGCCTGGTCGCCGGGCCGCTTGACGGCGCCAGGCCGGCGAGTTCAGAGCCGGTGGCACCCGAGCCATGACATTTATGGCGCGCGACCGCTACGCGGCGCTTTACGGGCCGACCGTTGGCGACCGCATTCGCCTGGCCGACACCGACCTGTTCATCGAGGTCACCGCCGACTGGAGCGGGCCCGGCGACGAAGCCGTCTTCGGGGGCGGCAAGACGATCCGCGAATCGATGGCCCAGTCCGTTGCCACCCGGGTCCAAGGCACACCTGACCTGGTCATAACGGGCGCGGTCGTGCTCGACCACTGGGGCGTCATCAAGGCCGATGTCGGTGTGCGAGACGGACGAATCGTGGCGCTCGGCAAGGCCGGAAACCCCGACATCACCGAAGGAGTGCATCCGCAGCTGGTGATCGGGCCGTCAACAGAGATACTCGCCGGCAACGGCCTAATTCTGACGGCAGGCGGCATCGACTGCCACGTCCATTTCATCTGCCCGCAGATCGTCGATGAGGCTTTAGCCAGTGGGATCACCACCCTGATAGGGGGAGGCACCGGTCCAGCCGAAGGCACCCGGGCCACGACTGTGACGCCGGGAGCGTGGTACCTGGCGCGCATGCTGCAGGCCATGGACGGCTTCCCCGTCAACGTGGCTCTCCTTGGCAAAGGCAACACCGCGTCGGCGGAGGCGATTTGGGAACAGCTCCGTGCCGGCGCATCCGGCCTGAAATTGCATGAGGACTGGGGTTCCACTCCCGCGGCCATCGACACCTGCCTCGCCGTTGCCGACGAGGCCGGTGTGCAAGTGGCCCTCCACAGCGACACCATCAACGAGGCCGGCTTCGTCGAAGACACCATCTCCGCCATCGCCGGGCGCACGATCCACGCCTATCACACCGAGGGAGCCGGCGGAGGCCACGCCCCCGATATCGTAGTCGTGGCCGGCCACGAAAACGTCCTGCCGTCGTCGACCAACCCGACTATGCCGCATACGGTCAACACCCTCGACGAGCACCTCGACATGTTGATGGTCTGCCACCACCTGAACCCGCGCGTCCCCGAGGACCTGGCCTTCGCCGAAAGCCGAATCCGGGGGACCACGATGGCGGCCGAAGACGTGCTGCACGATATCGGGGCCATCTCCATGATCGGCTCAGACTCCCAGGCCATGGGCCGAGCCGGCGAGGTCATACTGCGAACATGGCAGACCGCGCACGTCATGAAAGCCCGGCGCGGGGCTTTACCCGGCGACGGCGCGGCCGACAACCGGCGCGCCACCAGGTACGTGGCCAAGTACACGATATGCCCGGCCGTCGCTCACGGCCTCGCCGCAGAGGTGGGATCGGTCGAAACCGGGAAGCTGGCCGACCTGGTGCTGTGGCATCCGGCTTTCTTCGGTGTGCGGCCGCACGTAGTCGTCAAGGGCGGAGTGATCGCCTGGGCGGCGATGGGCGACGCCAACGCGTCGATCCCGACCCCCCAGCCGGTCCTTCCGCGGCCGATGTTCGGCGCCTCCCCGCGCGTCGCCGGTCTGACCAGCTTGGCCTTCGTGGCGCCCGCGGCCGTGGAGGACGGTCTGCCTGAGCGTCTCGGGTTGAACCGACGTATCGTCGCCGTGGCCGATGTCCGCCATCTCACGAAACGCGACCTTCCAAACAACGACACCCTTCCTCACATAAGGGTCGATCCGGACTCGTTCACCGTCAGCATCGACGGCATCGAGGTAGAACCTGCTCCGGCCCGCGAGCTGCCGATGGCGCAGCGTTACTTCCTCTTCTGATGGCGGGTCCTGACTCACTGGCCCTTCTCTTGGCCGACGCTCGCTTCCCCGCCGGCGGTCACGCTCACTCCGGAGGCATCGAGCAGGCAATCGACTCCGGAGCGGTCGAAAGCATCCCAACCCTGCGGACGTTTCTCGAAGGTCGCCTGCGGACCGCGGGTGTGCTGGTCACGTACGCGTCAGCGTCGCTGTGCCACAAGGCCACGGCGACCGAAATCGATAACCTGCCCGCGTTGTGGGACGAGGCCAACGAGGAACTGTCAGCCAGGTTGCCGTCGCCCGCAAGCCGGGCGACATCGCGCCGCATCGGCGGTCAACTGTTGCGAAGTGGCCTGACGGTCTTTCCCGGTCCGATCCTCCGCTCCCTCAGTGCGACGCGCGGCAAAGAGGACCCGCACCACCCGGTAGTCCTCGGGGCCGTGGGCGCGTCCGCTTCTCTCACCCCACACGCCACAGCCGTGGTTGCTGCCTACAACTCGGTCGCCGGTCCCGCCGCGGCGGCGGTGCGGCTGCTCGGTCTCGACCCGCTAGCCGTCACGGGGATCATCGCCAGCCTGGGGCCCACGATCGACGACATCGCCAACTCGGCTTCCGCCGAGGGTGATGAGCCCTTGCGGCTGTTACCTTCATTCGCCTCGCCCGCACTGGACCTGTTGACCGAAATCCACTCAAGGCGAGAGGAGCGGCTCTTTGCCAGCTGAACCCGGAACAAGCCACGACCATGATCGCATCGATCCCAGCCAGGCAGGAGAACCGACGTCTGAGGTCGGCGGGCTCCAAACTCGGCCGCGACACTTGGGGATCGGCGGTCCAGTCGGCAGTGGCAAGACGGCGTTGGTTGCGGCCCTGTGCCGAGCCCTGGCGGGTCACGTCGAGTTGGCGGTCGTCACCAACGACATCTACACCACCGAAGACGCCGACTTCCTTCGCCGTTCCGGCGCGGTGGAGCCGGAGCGGATCGTGGCGGTGGAAACCGGGTGCTGCCCACACACCGCCATCCGCGACGACATCGTCGCCAATCTGGACGCAGTGGCTCTCCTGGCGGAGCGCTACCCCACTGCCGAACTGATAATGGTCGAGAGCGGCGGCGACAACCTCACCGCTACCTTCTCCCGAGGACTTGTTGACCGCCAGATATTCGTGCTGGATGTGGCCGGCGGCGACAAGGTCCCCCGCAAGGGCGGCCCCGGCGTGACGCGATCGGACCTGCTGGTGATCAACAAGATCGATCTGGCGCCGCTCGTGGGCGCAGACCTATCAGTCATGGAGCGCGACGCGCACGCCATGAGGAAGGGTTTGCCCGTAGCGTTCCTGTCACTGCGCACCGGCGAGGGGCTCGCAGCGGTCGTGCAGTGGGTACTGGCGTGGGTAGGAGGCCGCGAGGCCTCAGCCCCTCAGGCGGATGCCGCCGTCAACTGAGGTGGCGCCCAGGAGCCACGACGGTTATAGCGACGCTGGGAGCGCCGCCCTCAGCGTCAGCAACGCGATGGGAGATCGACTTGTCGTAGATCTCCTTCGATCCACCGGCGCGCTGGCGTTCCGCCCCACTCCATGGGGCGCCTGGCTGGTAGGCACAGCTGCCCACCCGCTCGGAGGGGATCGCCTGAAAATCGAAGTGACCGCCGGCGAAGGCTGCCAACTGGACGTGCGCTCGCTCAGCGCTACCGTTGCCCGGCGCGGACCGATACGTCCGCGTCAATCGGCCATGATCGTCAAAGCCCAGGTGTCCGACTACGCAACGTTGCGCTGGGCGACGGAGCCAGGAGTCGCCGCCAGCGGCGCCGATCATCGCAGCGAAACGGAACTATTGGTCTCCAACACGGCTCGCATCGCTTGGCGCGACGAATTCGTGCTCGGCAGATTCGGCGAGGATCCAGGGACGTGGCGAAGCCGCATGTCAGTCATCGTCGACCGCACCCCTGTCCTGATCTCCGAACTAGCCGCCGGCCCGGCCGCTGCTGGCTGGACGTCATCAGCGGTGCTGGCAGGTGCTCGGGCGGTTTGCTCGATGACCATCGTGGATCCCAATGCTCACGCGGCCACGGCAGTCGAGTTCGTCGAAGGAACGTCCGTGAGAGGGACCGCCCTACCGCTGACAGGCGCCGGTGTGCAGTTCAGCGCCTGGGGCGACCGGCTCGCCGAGTGCCGTCACCTTGTCGCAAAACTCATGGCTCAGGTCCCTGACCTGTCCTGGGCCACCGGAGGGCCGTATCAGTGGTAGCCGCCGACCAAGCAACAGGATCGTGGTTGGGATTGGTTGAATGCGGCGGCCACGACCAGCGAAGCGATGGCGTCTGGGTTGGCCGCCCCGTGGAGCTGGAGCACTGCTCGCCGACCGGCCAGCGGCTGGACATCGGGAGTGGACCGCATACCGGTATGGTCCTGTTGACGCTCCCCGCCCGACGCTTCTGAGGAGGAGTCGCGTCTTCGCCGTGTCTCCGATAGTTCCCACCCCTGGATTCAGGTCGAAGACGGTCTTTACGGCGTTGATCCGACATGGCCGTCTAATGCGAGCGGGCGACGTCGAAGTTGAACTCCCGGCTGTCGGGGGATGGGCCAAGAGCGGGCCGGACCAGACCAGCGCCGGTGACGATGGGCAGATCCAACGCGCCTAAGAGCCCAGGCCGGGCAGACCAAACAGCGGGGATCGCGTTGACCATCCGTGCCGATCCGGCCATCCGAGCGCCGAGATCATGGTCCGCCTCTTCGGCGAGTTCGAGCTCACACCGCACGGTCGGTGACCCATTGATCTCGACGCGGTAGACGCCGCGACCGGTCACGCCGGGGTATCCGAAGTCACGGGGCGGGATGGAAATGTGCGGCTGCGGCCAGCCTGGGGCGAGGTCGTCATGCATGCGGCTGACGTGGTCAATGACCAGCTTGGGTTTCCCGTTGACGTGGCCGGTTAGCGTCGAGCGCATGGCGCCAATGGTGCCGGCCTCAACTCGGCCGGTGGGCGTGTCAAAGGTTTTGTCGCTGGCCTGACGTTCGACTTCCTCGCTGAGGCGCTCGATTTCGACTTCCAGCCCAGCGGCCAGTTGATAAAGCACCGGACCCCATCCGAAACTGAACACTCCAGGCATGGCGGCGAAGGCCTCGAAATCTGGCGGCTGGCCGAAGCCGAGAATGTCGTACACCGCCGTCGTGTCGGGGTAGGTGCCGTAATTGAACATCTCGGTCACTCGGATCGAGTCGATGTTCCGGGAGAGCCCGGACAACGCCAGCGGAAGGATGTCGTTGGCGAAGCCAGGATCGATCCCGGTGTTGAAGAACGACACCCCACCTTCCTCGCAGGCCTGTCTGAGCGGATCGGTGAACGCAGCATCGACCGCGCTCGGAAAGACTAGGGGCACTACTGAGCAAGACACGACGTTCTTGCCGCTGCGCAGGATCGTGACCATGTCTTCGATCGCCTCTGCCGGTCTAAGGTTGGCCGCGGCCGCGTAGACGACCACCTCAGCGTCGCCTCGCAGGAGAACGTTGGGGTCTTGCGTGGCGATGACACCAACGTGGCCAATCCCGCACAGCTCGCCCGCGTCACGGCCCACCTTGGAATCGCTGTGAACAATGACACTGACGAGTTCGAGCCTCGGATGGTCGATCACCGCCCGTAATGCGATGAGCCCCATCGAGCCCGGTCCCCACACTCCTACCTTGATCATGTTCTCTCCCTTCTGCGAATGGCGGTCCTCGGCGTCGGCCGCTCAACGGGCACAACGACCGGCGCCAGGTATCGCTGCAGGAGCCGCCGTTCCTCGGCCTCACTGTCGCCGGGATCATTTAGCAGCGACAGCACGATGCGCACTACCCATCGGGCTCGGTCGCGGATGTCGTCGTCAGTCGGGTCGCCGAGAAAAGCGGCCGTTATGGCCAGGATCACCTGCGACGTGGCCGCGATGTCGGTAGCTGTGCTGCGCTGGTCGCCCCTGAACCAAGCGGCTAGGACCGGATCGCTCCGAACCCGAGAGAGGGCCTCAACCATGGCGTCGACGAGGCGGGCGGTAGGGTCGGCCGCCGCCTCTGCGTCGGCGGCGATACGGGCACCGATCCGGCGTGCCTCGCGATGGACGAAAGCCATGCGGAGAGCATCTCGGTCTTGAAAGTAGCGGTAGATGGTAGGACGGGAGCAACCGGCAGCCGCCGCGATGTCTCCCATCGTGGCCCCGGCCACGCCCCGCTCGGCGAAGCACTGCCCGGCGACATCGAGGATGCGTTCAGCCGCCACGGCCGTGTGGTCACCCACCAGCCAGTCGATGGACATTAGGCAGCCGCGCCGTCGGCGCTGAAGTTCAACACGGTGCGATCCGCCAACCCTGACATATGAGAGAGAATGTAACGTGTCCTCATATATGGATACAAGTGTCACCGGCGCACTTGCGGTCGCCGGGCTCGAGCGGTCCGTGCGGGGCGGCTCCGCTTGCACCGGGCGCGTCCAGGGTGCGCTACGCCGCGAAACCTTTGGGCGGTCGATCGCCCAACTACGGGGGGTCCGACGACGGACGGCGCCGGGCCGGGACGTTCTTCTAGAACTCTCAAGCAGTGCACAGGCCGGCTTCAGGTGGGGTTGCCAGACTCACGTCGTGCTCAATATCTACCGACAGGTGACACCCGAGGGCTATGTAGTCTGCCGGCCGGTCGGGGAACTGGACGCGTTCACGATTAGCCGTTTCCGCCAGGCCTTAGCCGACCTGGCCTCCTCTGGCTGCTTGGTGATCGACTTGTCGGGAGTTCCGTTTGTGGATTCGGCCGGCTTGGGTGCCCTCATCGGTGGGATCCGCCACACCCGGGAATTGGGCGGTCAGGTGGCCGTGGCCTGCAGTAGACCGACCCTCGTCCGGCTTCTTTGCAGCACGGGATTTGATCGCGTCGTAGACATCTCCGACACCGTGGCGGCGGCGGCTGCCGCATTACGAGCCGCCGAACTGAACATCCAAGTCGCGGTCGAGGCTTAGATCCCAGACAGAGCTGCACCACCGACCGCTTATCACTGGCTCCGGGCTCAGATTCTGGACGTCAGCAACCAGTTGGCCCGAGGGACGGTGACCCACTAGTCGCAACTCGTGGTCGGTCAGTCTGAGCCCAGGCCCGGAGTCCCGGACTCGTAGCTGGCGCTTTACCCGGGAGGCAGACTCCGAATCATGATCGCGTCGAACTCTGCCTCCTTGGCCCCTTCGTCGAAGACACCGCTCTCCACGTCGTCGGCCCGTTTCAGATCGTCCGGGTTGGGTGGCTCGGCAGGTTTGATATCGACGAGCACGCCCGTGTAAGTCGATTCTGGGGGCGGGTCCTGGGCCTCCACCTCTCCATCACGAACAAGGGCGGTCGGCCTCCCGGCCGAGAACCACCGATCCGCGTGTGCACCAAAAGGGTCCCGGTACCATCCCTCTGCTTCCATGCTCCCGAAGGCTAGGGCAGCGTCGGCGCCGAAACGACTCGGTGCTCGTGGTGACCAACTCCAGACGTAGCTCGGTGCACCGAGCGCCCTGTTCTGCGGCGTAACCCAGCTTCTACGGGGAAGTTTTAGATGGGGGTTAATTAGAACTGTGTAACGTGCCCACGATCAGAAGCCAGGAGCCAGAAACCAGAAAGTAGAAATTGACGATTAGAGCTATTGCAGCAATATATATTCCTGCTCTAGAACCAAGATATAGCATTGAGGAGCCGACGATTTGACCTAAATAACAGGCGCTTCCACCCGCAATACGAACCAGGCCAAGAGCATAGCGGCTACCGGCTGACCCCAGACCCTGAATGTAACCATTGGTGTTTATTGCTGCGGCCAATAACGACACAGCCAGCCATTCGATCCCTAACGTTCGGCGTGTCTGGTGCCCCATTAGTGCCAAGGCGCTGACAATAAACACGGAGGTAAAGCCAGACAACATGTTTATGGCTCTATATCTGTGCGTGGCATCCTTAGCTGCGTCTTTTAGGTTGATAGACAAAGCCACAAAAACAAGCCCTGTTAGTGCGGCAGAGCCGGTGCCTACGAGGACGAAGAAGTTGTTCCATTCCTCCGGGTTATAAACTTCTGAACCGACCATAAGACGATGCTAACGGAAAAGAATTTGGCGGCGAAGTGCGTAGTGCCCAAATGTCAACTACTATTGGTGGGGCTACCCTTCGACAAGGCTCTCTCACCCACGTTGGCTCAGGCGCAGCGGTCGCGGTGCGACTCCTAGTCCTGACAGCACCGGAGTTTACGACCCGTGGCTAGCGGACGACGCCCCCTGCGGCGAGCAAACTCGTGAAGGCCGCGTCGATGTTGCGGGCCAGGCCTGCCGGGTCTGCTACCGCGATCGGATCGACAAGTAGGCCCATGTTCATCCGCCCGTTCTGGCTGATGGTGGTCAGGTTGGCGGCAGTACCGGCGACGGGGCCAAGCGGGATGCCAGCCACGACCGCAGAGCCGGCGATGTAGGTCTGCATGGGGGCGCCCCGGATGTTGGATGTGGCCAGGTCGACCTTGGCCGCCTGCTGGCGGGCTACCCGGGTGCTGACCGAGGTGGGCAGTAGGTTGACGACGCCGGCGATGGCGCTCAGCGCCCCGCGTCCCTTCACGCTGGCTCGGCGTTCGGCCACTAGCGTCTGAATTTGGTGGAAGCGGTCTTCCACGGTCAGGTCAGCGTCGCCGCATGGTATCTGCACGGGTACCGGGGTGAACGAGTTCCCGCCCATGGCCTTATCGGAGCGGGTGCTGACCACGAAGGTCATGTTGATGGCCCGTATCGGAACGCCGCGCTCGGCGTGGTAGGCGACAGCCCCCAGAGCCGCACCGGTGACAAACAAGTCGTTGACCGACCCGTTCATGCTCTTGGCCGCGGCCTTAGCGTTTTCGAGGGAGAGTTCGAGCACTTCGAGATGGCGCCGGCGAGAACGTTTGGTCCAAAGGGGGGCACCGGCGTCTATCTTCCGGCCCCCTCCCGCGGTGTCGAGGGCGGAGCGGATCTGCTCGGACGCTCCGCCTACGGCCGGGACCAGGCGGGTCGGGTGCGCGGCTAGTTCGGTGATGCCACCGGCGGAGCGAAGGAGGATCCCGGCCTGGCGGCGCAGGTTGTGGGTCACGGTGCGGGTGGCGGTGTCGAGGATCGAGTCGCTGGTGTCGGCTCCCGCCTCTAGAAGCTCGCCTTGCTCGGCGGCTAATGCGTCGGCGATGACCCGCTCGAGGTCTACTGCAGGCGGAGGGGCGCAGTCGCGTTCGAGGTCGGTGTACACCTCCGCCATGCGCAGGGCCCCGACGCCGTCAGCGACGCTGTGGTGCTGCTTGACGAATAGGGCACCTTGGCCATCGGGCAGTCCCTCTATGCAATAGAAGAGCCACAGCGGCCTTGTCCGATCGTAGGGTTCCTCGTAAAGCCGGGTGACCAGATCGAGCAGCTGGCGCATGGAACCAGGCTGCGGCAGGCATAGCCGCCGTAGGTGGTAGTCCAGATCGAAATCGGCGTCGGTGGCCCACACCGGCGGGGACAAGCGGCCTAGACCGGGCACCACCCGTTCTCGCAAGCGGGGTAGCCGCGTGAGCCCATAGCGGATCTTGGCCAGCATCAGGTCGAAGTCGGGGGGTTGGTCGAGGATTGTGAGCAGGGCACCGCTCGGGTTCAGCCACGGGTCCTTCTCGATGTTCCACATCAGCGACTCTTGATCGGACATACGCCGCTCAAAGGCCAGCTCCCGCCCTCGGTGCATGGTCTCCGATTCGCTCTGGGGCATATCCCTTGGCAGCTTACGACGGGACAGGAGCGAAGCGCCCGCTGTAAACCTGTCCGCACAGGCCGGAGATGTCGGCCATGACCTGGTCGGTGAGCTCCCGAAGTCCCCGACCGAGGACTGCTGGCCCCCGCGGGGTTGGCCAAAGCGGATGACGATCTGTTTACCCAGGCCAGGGATCCGCTGTTGGGGAGTCTGCACCTGCTCCGTGCCGACTAGCCCCACTGGCACGATCGGCGCCCCCGTCGCGAAGTGCCGTTTTCCCCTGAGCTTGACGAAACTTAGATAACGGGTTCAATATAACTGGGTGGTCACCCAGATGGAGCGCCGGGCCGAGACTCGCCGGGCGCTTCTCGACGCCGCCGCCGAGTTGTTCGCCACCCGAGGTATCGACGGGGCATCGGTCGACGCCATCGCCGAGGCGGCCGGCCGCACGTCGGGTGCCGTGTACGACCACTTCGGCGGCAAGGAGGGCCTGCTGTTCTGCCTGCTCGAAGGCTGGGTAGACGACGTCACCGAAGCGGTGGCGGCCCAGGTGGCCGCGGCCGAAGGGCTGGACGAGCAGATGGCAGCCCTGTGGCGTAACGTCACTCGGCCGGTCACCGGCGACGGCCGCTGGATCGCCCTCGAGCACGAGTTGTGGCGCTACGCCT
>Ga0302326_10002250_pt1 | contig 47250 bp, 42 predicted proteins | sample Palsa_T0_3_FD_202264 | JGI IMG/M metagenome (GOLD analysis project Ga0302326, IMG submission 202264) | Peat permafrost microbial communities from Stordalen Mire near Abisko, Sweden - Palsa_T0_3 | ecosystem: Environmental > Terrestrial > Soil > Palsa > Peat permafrost | place: Sweden: Abisko... | reverse complement strand
CCTCGACCACCTCAGCGAGCACCACGCTTTGCTGACGGATGGCGAGTTGCCCGGACTCGATACGCACGCTCTCGAGCAGGTTGTCGATCAGCTGCGTCAGGCGCAGCGTGCCGCGCTCGAGCGATGCGACCAGCTCACGCTGCTGCGCTCGCGGCATATCCTCGATGCCCGCCAGCAGCAGCTCGATGGAGGCGAGCTGGGCGGCGAGCGGCGTGCGGAACTCGTGCGAGATGTTGGCAAGCACCGAGTCGCGCGCGCGGCGCACCGCCTCGAGCTCCGTCTCATCGCGAATCACCTGCACCTGCAGGCCGTCAGCCGGTGATGCGCTGGTGATCACGGCGGTGCGCACCTCGCCCGGGCGGGCCTCGAGTTGCTCGATGGCCTTGGCGCTGCCATCGCTGCGCGCCCTGAGGATCGGGCAGGCGGTGTCGCAGGGGCGCTGCCCGTCCACGTCACGCGGCTTCAACACGTCCCCGCAGAAGCGCCCGACCGCCTGCTCGGCGGTCACGCCAAGCAGACGTGCCGCCTGGGGATTCAGGTAGCTGATGATGCGGTTCTTGTCGACGGCATACACCCCTTCCACGATCCCGCCGAGCACCGCGCGTGCCTCGGCCTCGCGCTTGCGCAGCGCGTTGGTGAGCTCGATGAGGTTGCGGCGCATGTCCTCCATGGTGCGCGCGAGCGCGCCGACCTCGGCGGCGCCCCCGGTGGGGATGGAGGCGGAGAAGTCCCCGGTTCCCAGGCGCATCGCGGCGGCGGTGAGATCGCGCACCGGACCTGCCACGCGCTCACCGAGGATTACCGCTGCGCATACCGCAAGGACCGCGAGCACGAGCGCGGTCAGCAGCAGCCGGCGCGAGAGCGCCGATACATTCAGCGCGCTCGTGGGCAGCAGCGCCTCGATGAGCGCGATGGCCTCGCCGCTGGAGGCGAATACCGGCACCGCCGAGGCGTAGGTGTCCTGCGACTCGATGCGCTGCACGGCGGAGTGCCCATCGGCGAACGCTGCGGAATACAGCGCGGTGAAGGGGCCGACCGGACCGTTGGTGAAGGTGCGGTAGTCGATCAGCCGTATCTCCGCTCCCACCTGGGCGCTCAGGGCCCGCGCCAGCTTTTCGTCCAGGCGCCGCACCGCGTATACGGTCAGTCCCTGCTCCCCGAGGGCCTCGCGCGCCCCGATGAGCGGCACGCGCTCGGTCGAAGGCAGCGCCATGAACGTGCCGCCCTGTTCGGCACTGGCGGTGACGACCTGCTGCCAGTCGAGCGCCGGGCCGGCTACCGCGATCACTGTTTTGCCTGAGAGCACCGCGCAGGCATCCGCGCCCGCCCCCGCGCACGAGCGCAGCAGGAACGGCGGGAGCGCCTCGCTTTTGCCTTCGGCGAGCAGGCGCTGCAGCGTCGGCCGGTCGGCGAGCGCACGCGCTGCGGCATGCGTGTCCTCGCCCATGCGCCGCAGGTCCTCGAGCGCGGTGGTGGCGGCGAGCTGTACGCGTGCCTTGCCCTGCTCGTCCGCCAGGTCGTGCAGCATGTGGCTCGCGCTCCAGGTGATGCCGCCGCCGACGACCAGCACCAGCGCCAGGTGGATCGCAACCAGCCACCAGCTCAAGCTGGTGTGGGCCGGGTTCGGCCACAGCGAGTTCCACAGGCGCCTGAGATGCTCGAACATTGCGCTCAGCGCCTGCGGTAACCGGTGCGCTCGACCAGCGTCTTGACAATGAGTGTCAGGAGCGCGAGCAGCGTGAGGAGCGAGGCGACGGCGAATGCACCGACGAAGTTGTATTCGTTGTAGAGGATCTCGATCTGCAGCGGCATGGTGTTGGTGAGGCCGCGGATGTGCCCGGATACCACCGACACGGCGCCGAACTCGCCCATGGCGCGCGCATTGCACAGCACCATGCCGTACACCAGGCCCCAGCGCACCTTCGGCAGGGTCACGCGAAAGAACGTCATCCAGCCGCCCGCGCCGAGTGTGATGGCGGCTTCCTCCTCGTCGTTGCCGAGCTGCTGCATGAGCGGGATCAGCTCGCGCGCCACGTAGGGGAAGGTGACGAACATGGTGGCGAGCATAATGCCCGGCAGCGCGAACACGATGGACAGATCATGCTCCTGCAGCCACACGCCGAACCAGCCGTGCAGGCCGAACAGCAGCAGGAACACCATGCCCGAGATCACCGGCGAGACGGCCAGCGGCAGGTCGATGAGCGTGATGAGAACGCTCTTGCCGCGGAACTCGAACTTGGCGATCGCCCAGGCCGCCGACAGTCCGAACACGGTGTTGATCGGCACCACCACCAGAGCTGTGATGAGCGTGAGGCGGATGGCGGCGAGCGTGTCGGGGTCGGCCAACGTGGCCAGATACGGCTTGACGCCCTTGGCGAATGCCATGACGAACACGGTCGCGAGCGGGGCGAGCAGCACTGCCGCGAGGAATGCTAGGGATGTGGTGATGAACGCCCAGCGCACGATGGCATCCATCCAGGTGTGCTGGCCCGGCCGCACGGCATCGGCACCGACAGCTGAGCGCGGCAGTGCGGTGGCCATCAGTGCGCCGCCCTGACGGGGCGGCGGCGGCCCCAGGTCTGCAGGAGGTTGATGGCGAGCAGCATTGCGAAGGAGATCGTGAGCATCACCAGGCCGAGTGCCGCGGCACCCTGGTAGTCGAACTCCTCGAGGTGGATGACGATGAGGAGCGGGGTGATCTCGGTCTTCATCGGCAGGTTGCCGGCGATGAAGATGACCGAGCCGTATTCACCCACGGCGCGCGCGAAGGACAGCGTGAAGCCGGTGAGCACCGCCGGCAACACCGTGGGCAGGATGATGCGGCGGAACACGTAGAAGCGCCCCGCGCCCAGGGTCTCTGCGGCTTCCTCGAGCTCGCGCTGCACCTCGAGCAGCGCCGGTTGCACCGCGCGCACCGCGAACGGCATGCTGATCAGGGTCAGCGCGAGCACGACGCCGAGCCAGGTGTAGGCCACCTTTATGCCGAATAGCTCGAGGTAGCGGCCGATCCAACCGTTCTGTGCGAACACCGTGGCGAGGGCGATGCCGGAAACCGCGGTGGGGAGCGCAAAGGGCATGTCGATCAGCGCATCGATGACCTTCCTGCCGGGGAACTCGTAGCGCACCAGCGTCCAGGCGATGATGAAACCGAACACCAGGTTGATGGATGCGGCGAGGAGTGAGGCACCGAAGGACAGGCGATAGGATCCGAGCGCACGCGGGCTGAACACCACGTGCACGAAGTCGCTCCAGTGCATGGAGGCCGCCGCCAGCACCAGGGCCGCAAGCGGCAGCAGCACGATCGCGGAGAGGAAGAATGTCGTGAAGCCGAAGGTCAGCCCGAAGCCTGGCAGCACGCTCGCCTTGCGGAAGCTCATGAGGATTCTCGGTGCACGATCAGCACCGGCCACTCGCCGCCGTCGAGCAGCGCGCGGAAGCGCTCGGCGAAGCCCTCAAGATCGGTGAGGCCGAGGATCAGCATCTGCTGCGGCGAATCGGCGAGGCGCCGCGCCAGCTCCTGCGCCACCTCCCCGAAGTGCAGCTCGGTGCGCATCTCCAGCCCGTGTGCCGCCCGTGCCTCCGAGCGCGCATCGAGGAGCTCGCGCATGCCGCGCGGCTGCCCGCCGCCATCCCCGGCGGGGAGAATGCCGACGTACACCGCCTCGGCGGGGACGTGGCGCAGCACGCTCGCCGACATGGAGAGCGTTGCGCTGCGCGCGCCTTCACCGGTCCAGTGAATCAGGACCCGCTGCGGTGTGAGTGCCTGCGGCGGCAGCACCAGCAGATCCTTCGCGCTACGCCGCAGCAGCCACTCGGCACGATGTGCGCAGTCAGTCTGCGAGGCGATCACGGTGGTGCCCACGAAGTCCCCCGGTGCCTCGCAGGCCGCCTCCGCCACGCCCAGGTGCGGCTCGATGCGCAGTGCGATACGCGTCTTCATGCGCGTGGCGAGCTCTGCGAGCAGCGGCTGGCGACTGAGGTCTTCGGCGAGCACCATGCTCGTGGCGCAGGCGGTGAAGCTCGAAAGCGGCGTGGGCAGCACGTGCAGCCGGCGCACGCCGACGGCGACACTCTGGCCGGTGCGCACCTCGAAGCCGCGCTGCTCGTGCTGGGTGCGCGTCACCTGCAGCGCCGCGCTCGCATCGCCCTCGGAGTGGGACAGGAGCGGCGCCTGCACCCCGTCCGCGAGCCGTACCCGCAGGCTCTCCAGAGCTCCGGTGAACACCACTTCCTCGATCACCCCGTGCGTGAGGTAGCCGGAGACGAGTGCATCGCGTGAGGGGGCGACCTCGATCTCCTCCGGGCGCACGACCGCGACCACTTCGTGTTCCTCACGCGTGCTCGAGGGGCGTTCGCTGGCGCACAGCGTGCTCGCGCCCACCTGGATGCCGTCGGCGGTGCGGCGTGCGAGGATCAGGTTGGCAGCTCCCAGGAACGTCGCCACGAACCGTGTCGCGGGCCGCGAGTACAGGTCGTGCGGCGCGCCCATCTCCAGCAGCCGCCCCAGGTTCATGATCCCGATACGGTCGGCCATCGCGAACGCCTCGTCCTGGTCGTGGGTCACGAGCACGGTGCTGATGCCCAGCTCGCGCTGCACCTGCCGGATCGTGCGGCGCAGCTCCTCGCGGATCTTCGCATCGAGGGCGCCGAAGGGCTCATCGAGCAGCAGCACTTCGGGCTTGTGCGCCAGTGCGCGCGCCACCGCGACGCGCTGCTGCTGGCCGCCGGAGAGCTGCGCCGGCAGGCGGTTGTCCATGCCCTCGAGTGCCACCAGACGCAGCAGCTCCTGGCGGCGCTGGCGACGCGCGCGCCCGCCCATGTGGCGCACGCGCAGCGCAAACTCGATGTTCTCCGCCACCGTCATGTGGCGAAACAGCGCGTAGTTCTGAAACACCAGTCCCACTCCGCGCTTGCGTGCGGCCACGTGGGTGACATCGCGGCCGTGCAGCGCGATGCGGCCGTGATCGACCCCTGAGAGCCCGGCGATGGCCCGTAGCAGCGTGCTCTTGCCGCTGCCGCTCGGACCGAGCAGCACGAAGAATTCCCCGTCACCGATGTCGAGCGACACGTCGTTGACGACCGGCGCGCCGCCGTAGTACTTGGTGACCTGGTCCAGGGTGATGGACATCGGGCAATGCTACCGGGCTAGGCGCGGGGGCGTCAGTTTCGAGGCACCCCGGTAACAATCCGGTTACAGCGAGCGATCCTACAGCAGCATCACGACGCCGTCGCAGGCCCTGAGGTCAGCGACCAGCGCTTCCACCTGCGAGCGGCTCGCCGCCGGCAGCAGGTAGGAGATCGAGAGGAAATTGCCGTTGGCGCTCAGCCGCTCGCGCACCCGTCCGGCACCAACCTGCGGTGCGTGGCGCAGCACCACGGCGTGCACGCGCGCACGGAACCCCTCTGCCGCACGCCCGACCACCTTCAGGGGGTAGTCGGTCGGAAACTGCAGCACGCCGCCCGGGCTCACCAGGGTGTGCCTTCGAGCTCACGCTTGTAATGCTGCAGCTCATCGTACACGCGCCGCCACACCGGCCCGGGCTTGCCGCCCCCGACCGCACGGGCGTCGATCGAGGTGACCGGCTGCAGCTCGCGCGTGGCGGCCGAGAGCCACACCTCGTCCGCCGCCCGCAGCTGCGCCTCACTGATCGGCAACACACGAGAGTGGATGCCAGCGCGCGCGCTCATCTCCTCCACCACGCTGCGCGTGGTGCCGGGCAGGATGCGCCGCGAGTTCGGCGGCACGAGCACCTCACCCCCCACTACCACGTGCACCGCGGAAGCGGAGGCCTCGGTGAGCTCACCGTCGCGCAGCAGGATGGTCTCCGCCGCCGCCGCATCGACCGACAACTGCCGCAGCAGCACATTGGCGAGCAGCGCCACGGACTTGATGTCACAGCGTGCCCAGCGGGTATCGGCCGCCGTCACGCAGCTCACGCCCTTCTCGAGCACCTCGGCGCTCACCGGGCTCAAGGGTGCGCAGAAGGCGAACACGGTGCGCGGGATATGCGGGAGTGGGGCGTGCGTGCGTCCGAGCTGCGCGCCGCGGGTGACCTGCCAGTACACGTAGCAGTCAGTGCTGGGGTGGTTGCGTGCGATGAGCTCCCCGAGCATGGCGCGCCATTCCTCGCGCGTGTGCGGATCTTCCATGCTGATGCCCGCGAGACTGCGCGTCAGGCGCTCGCTGTGCGCCGGGAAGCGAAACGGCCGCCCGCCGTACACCGGCATCAGCTCGTAAACCCCGTCGGCATAGAGGAAACCGCGGTCGAGCGGGGAGATGCGTGCCTCGGCGAGGGGCAGGTAGGCGCCGTTCAGATAGCACAGCGGCAGCGGTTCGGCCATGCGCTACCTCAATGGAACCACAGGGCGATGCTGTCCGACATGCGCGTCCACAGGCCCCCCAGGGGGACCGGCGCGAAGGACACGAGCGGGGTTCGCACGATCACCCCGCTGGAGTCGGCGACCGTGAGCTCGCCCACGCGCTCACCGGCGGCGAGCGGGGCAAACAGCGGGTCACGGTCGAGGTGCGCGCTCGTGTGCAGGCCCGCAGCCTCTCCGCGCGCCACCGTGGCATACACGTCGTAGGGCACGCCGATGGCGGCAAACTCGCTCGCGGACTTGTAGACGCGCGGCTTGAGCACGGTCTCGTGCGCCGCCTTGATGCGGATGGTCTCGTAGAACGTGTAGCCGTAGTTCAGGAGCGCCGCGCTCGCCTCCTCGCGCGCCTTCTCGTTCGGGGAGCCCATCACCACCGACACCAGGCGCATGCCGTTGCGGTTGGCGGAGCTCGCCAGGCAGAAACCCGCACTATCGGTGTGCCCGGTCTTCAGGCCATCGACGGAAGGGTCCTTGGTGAGCAGCGTGTTGCGGTTACCCTGGCGGATGTTGTTCCACACGAACTCGCGCAGGCTGAACAGCGGGTAGTACTGCGGGAACTGCCGGATCAGTGCGTTGGCGAGCGTCGCGATGTCGCGCGCGGTGGTGTAGTGATTGGGCGAGGGCAGGCCGTCCGCATTCTCGAAGTTGCTCGACTTCATGCCCAGACGATGCGCGTACGTGTTCATCATCTGCGCGAACGCGCCCTCGGTGCCACCGATGCGCTCGGCCAGCGCCACGGTGGCATCGTTTCCCGACTGCACGATCATTCCCTTGATGAGGATATCGGCCGGGATCTGCGTGCCGACCTGTACGAAGGTGCGCGAGCCTTCCGAACGCCAGGCGTGCTCGCTGATCGTGACCATGTCGGTGAGCTTCAGCCGCCCCTCGCTGAGGGCGGTGAACACCACGTACGCGGTCATGAGCTTGGTGAGGCTCGCAGGCTCGGCGCGCTCGTCGGCGTGGTCCTGGGCCAGCACGCGGGCGCTGAAGTGATCGACCAGGATGTAAGCGCGTGCGCTCACGGTGGGGGGATTGGGGACCGGGGCGGCGTGCGCGCACGGCAGCCCCGTCAGCACGAGGGCCAGTGCAAGGACTGCAGGCAATGAGCGGATCACTGAGCTGGCTTCCATGGTGAGGTGCGAATGCAGCAGCGGATCTTAACCCAGCCTCACTCGATCGCCAGCCGCGCATCGGCGATGCCGAGCGTGGCGAGCCGCGCGGTGAGCTCATCGAACTGCGCGACGCTGCCGACCGGGCCCACGCGCACGCGGTACAGGTGCGCCTTGCTGGTGAGGGGCGAGGCCACGAACGCGCTGGCGAGGCCTGCGGCCTGCAGGCGCGCGAGCAGGCGCTGTGCGTTCTGCTCATCGGCGAAGGCGCCCGCCTGCACGTAGAGTGCCGGCGGCGGGGACTCGGCGCTGCGCGTGAGCACATCCGGGACCCCGGGGGTGAGCGCGCGCACCTCCACCAGAGTCGTGCCCTCGCGCAGCATGTCGAGCCGCGCGGCCGCCGTGTAGGACAGGTCGATCAGCCGATTGGCCACGAATGGACCGCGGTCGTTGATGCGCACCACGACGCTCTTGCCATTCTTGAGGTTGGTGACGCGCGCGTAGGTCGGCAGCGGCAGGGTCTTGTGGGCGGCGGTCATGCCGTACATGTCATAGGGCTCCCCGCTCGAGGTGCTGCCGCCGTGGAAGGTCGGGCCGTACCAGGAGGCGACACCGCGCTCGAGATACCCTTGCGCGCTCGGCTGCACGAAGTAGCGCTGTCCGAGCACGTCATAGAAGGGCGGGTTGCCGTGGGCACTGCGTGGCTCGGAGCGCGGCACGGCATCGGGGACCTGCGCGGGCTCGGGCGGCGGGGCGCTCGGAGCGGGCGCAGGTGGCGGACGGTGCGCGAGACTCGAGCAACCCCCGAGCGCGAGCACCCCGAGCGCCATCACTGCGGGGCGCCAGGCTCTGTGGCGCATGCGGCGCAGCGGTATCACGGGGCGGCGGGCGCACCCTGTGCGTGCACGCGCTGCGCGATCGCCTGCGCGAGCTCGTACACCGCCATTGCGTAGCGGGCACTCGCGTTGTAGCGCGTGATCACATAGAAGTTGTGAAAGCCCACGCGATACGCCGGCCCATCCTTCTGCTCCGCGGACAGTAGTACGACCTGCGTTTCGGCCGGCACGTCGAGATCCACCTTCACACCGCGGGTGGCGAGGGAGTCGACCGTCTCGTTGAGCTCGAGATTGTGCGGCTCGATCTGGAAGGTGGGATCCGGATCGAGGCGGGTTTCCGCCAGCACCGGCCCATCCGGGGTCCAGCCGTGCCCGCGCAGGTAGTTGCCGACGCTTGCGAAGATCTCGTCCCAGTCATTCCACAGGTCGCGTGGCTTGTTGGTGTCGGCTACCGCGTAACGCCGGTACTGCGAGGGCATGAACTGCGGCACCCCGAGGGCGCCGGCGTAGGAGCCGCGCACCGTGAGCGGATCGAGCCGGTTCTCGCGCGAGAGCACCAGGAACTCGGCGAGCTCGCTGCGGAAGAACTTCTCGCGTGGCGGATATTCGAATGCCAGCGTGGCGAGCGCATCGAGTGCGCGAAAGCCGCCCGTGTTACGTCCGTAGTGCGTCTCGACCCCGAGGATCGCCACGATGTATTCCGCGGGTACCTGGTAGGTGCTGGCGGCCTGCTCGAGAGCCAGGCGATGATCGGCCCAGAACTGCGCGCCGTCGGCGATGCGCTCGGGGGTCAGGAAGCGCTCGCGGTACTCCCACCACGGCGCCACCTTCTCGACCGGCCGGCTCATGATCTCGATGATCTTCGGCTGCGGCTGCGCCTCCTTGAGGAGCTTGCGCAACTCGCGGCGCTTGAATCCGTCGTGCTCGGCCACCTCGTTGACGAACGCGACGATCTCCGGGCGCTGCAGGTCGAAGTGCGCCGGCAACGGCGGGGACTCGGCCGGCTGCGCGCCGACCGGTGCCCCGACCAGCACCGCAAACAACAGATAACGCCAGCTGTTCAACTACGATCCGATGAGCTTACGCCGCGAATACAGCGCCATGAGAATACCGAAGCCGGCGAGGAGCGTCACGACCGAGCTGCCCCCGTAGCTCACAAGCGGCAGCGGCACGCCTACCACCGGGAGCAGTCCCGTCACCATGCCGGCGTTGATGAACACGTATACGAAGAAGGTGAGCGCGAGGCTGCCGGCGAGCAGCCGCGAGAAGGTGTCCTGGGTCTGGGTCGCGACGTAGATGGCGCGCGCCACCACCAGCACGTACAACAGCAGCAGCAGCAGCAGGCCGACCATGCCGAACTCCTCGCCGATCACGGCGAAGATGAAATCGGTGGAGCGCTCGGGCAGGAATTCCAGCTGCGCCTGGCTGCCGTTCATCCAGCCCTTGCCGAACACGCCGCCCGAGCCGATAGCGATCTGCGACTGAATGATGTGATAGCCGGCCCCGAGCGGATCGGTCTGCGGGTTGAGGAAAGTGAGTACGCGCTTGCGCTGGTAGTCGTGCATGAAGCTCCAGCCGAACCAGGCCGCCACCGCAGCGAGCGCGAGCAGCGCCAGCATCACCCGCACGCGCAGCCCGGCGAGCACGATGACGAGCGCGCCGGCGATGGCGATCAGCGCCGCCGTGCCCAGGTCCGGCTGCACCGCCACCAGCCCCACCGGCACGAGGATCAGCCCGCTCATGACCGCGAGCGCGGTCCACGAGGGTGGGAGCGGGCGCTCGTGCAGGTACCAGGCGCACATCATCGGCACCGCGAGCTTCATGAGCTCGGAGGGCTGGAAGCGGAACACCCACAGATCCAGCCAGCGCTGCGCGCCCATGCCGGTGTGACCGATCGCGGCGACGACCACCAGCAACAGGCACCCGGCCGCATACAGCCACGGCGTCGAGCGGCGCAGAAAGTTGGGGTTGACGCGCGCCAGCAGCAGCATGGCAAGCGCGCCGAGCATCAGCCGTGCGCCGGTGCGCAGCACCGTGGGCATGCTCTGTCCGGAGGCGCTGTAGAGCACCACCAGCCCGTACGCGGCGATCAGCGACAACCCGATCACGAGCGGGCCGTCGATGCGCAGCTCGAGCAGCACGCGCGCCGCCCCGCTGAGCGTGCGGCGCGTGCGTGAGCCACTGCCGACTTCCTCGTAGATCATGAGCGCGGCTTCACCTTGCCGTCGGCATCGAGCAGATAGGCGTCCAGGACCTTGCGCGCAATCGGCGCAGCGGCGCTTGCGCCGGCGCCGCCGTTCTCCTGCAGCACCGCCAGTGCGATACGCGGTTGATCGGCGGGCGCGAACGCAATGAACCAGGAATGATCGCGCAGCCGCTCGGCCACCTGGCTGGCGACGTATTTCTCGTTCTGCGCAACACTGAACACCTGCGCGGTGCCGGTCTTGCCGGCGAAAATATAGGGAGCGTGCAGGCCGATCGCAGCCGCAGTCCCGCGCTGGGTGACGCCGATCATGCCGTGCACCACGCGCTGCCAGTCTTCGGGGGCGACGCCGGTAATCTCACCCTCGGACACCGGCGCGAGGCGACGCACTTGCCCGGTGTGCGCGTCGCGGTATCCGGCCACCAGCCGCGGCTGCCAGATCTGGCCGCGCGTGGCGATGATGCTCGCGTAATGGGCCAGCTGTAGCGGCGTCACGGTGAGATAGCCCTGGCCGATGCCGAAGTTGACGGTTTCGCCCGGGAACCACGCCTGGTCGGCGGGCTTCGCGAACGCCTTCACCTTCCACGCCCGCGAGGGCAGGATGCCGGTCTTTTCCCCGCCGATGTCGATGCCGGTCAGCTTGCCGAAACCGAACGGCGCCATGAACGAGGCGATGCGGTCCACGCCGAGCACGTCGGCGAGGCCATAGAAGTACACGTCGCAGGAGCGCGCGATGGCATCGTCGAGATCGACCCAACCGTGCTTCTCGTTGTGGTACTCGTGGAATATGCGCGAGCTCCCGGGCAGATGGAATGAGCCGTTGCAGTACTTGTGTGCCTCAGGGTCGACCACGTGATAGGTCAGTCCGGCAAGGGCGATCACCGGCTTCACGGTCGAGCCGGGCGGGTACGTGCCGCGCAGCGCGCGGTTAAACAGCGGGTGGTCGATGTCACCCTGCAGCGCGTTGTACTCCGTCGGGGTAATGCCGCGCCCGAACAGTGTTGGATCGAAGCCCGGCAGGCTTACCAGCGCGATCACATCCCCGGTGTTGGGATCGAGCGCCACGACTGCGCCGCGATGACCGGCGAGCGCCGCTTCGGCGACGCGCTGCACCTTCAGATCGATCGACAGCACCAGATCCTCACCGGCGATGGGGGCCTTGGTGCGCAGGTTGGGCACGAACGCGCCCTGGCGCTCCACCGAGCGCCCCTGGGCATTGACCAGCACTTCGCGAAAGCCGTTGATCCCGTGCAGCCGCTGCTCGTAGGTACTCTCGACGCCGAGCTTGCCGATCAGCGAAGTGCCGGCGTACGCGGCACGGTCGATGTGCTTCAGATCCGCCTCGCTGATCGCGCCGACGTAGCCGAGTGCGTGCACCGCAAGGGGGCCGTTCGGATACCAGCGGGTCTGGCGGGTCTTGATGTCCAGTCCCGGAAACTCGAAGCGCCGCACGGCAAAGCGTGCGACGTCCTCGTCCGACATGCGCAGCCGGATCGGCACGCTGTCGAAGGTGCGGCTCGACTCGATGGTGCGCACGATCTCGCCCACATCCTCGGCGCGCACGAGGTCGAGCTGCACCAGGCTCGCCAGCGTCTTCTCCACGTCCGGCACTTCCTCGGGCACCAGTTCCAGCTGGTACGCCGGCTGACTGCCGGCGATCACCTCCCCGCTGCGATCGAGAATCAGGCCGCGGGCGGCCGGGATCGGCTCGGTGCGCACACGGTTACCCTGCGACAGCTCGGAGTAGTAGTCGTGATGCGTCACCTGCAGGCGGTACAGCCGCGCGACCAGGCCGAGCGTGGCAAGCCCGATCAGGATGACGCTGACCAGCGCCCGCTGGTCGAACAGGCGCTGCTCGCGCCAGTGATCCTTGATGCGTACGGCCGGCATGACTGTACCGTCAGAACCTCATGGGGGTAGCGTAGTTCCGCTCATACGCGCCGCCCCGCGCTGTAGGTGAGAATGAGGGCCGCAGGGGGCCAGATGATCGCGCCGGTGAGCGTATGCACCCAGCGCAAGGGGCTGATGACCGGGTGTCCGGTCCAGCCGTCGATCATGAACAACACGATCTCGTAGACCACGAGGAATGCACACACGATGAGAGCCTGCTGGATCAGCGGCTTGGAGCGAATGCGCTGATGCTCGCGCACGGCGATGTAGGTAATGAGCGCGAGCGCCAGCGCGTGCTCGCCCAGCACCGGCCCCTGAAAGACATCGAGCACCAGCCCGGCGAAGAAACCGAAGGCGATGTCCCCGGTGCGCGGCGCGTTCACCGACCAGTAGATCACGGTGAGCACGAGAAACGCCGGGCGCACGAGATCGGCCGAGGGCGGTAGCGGCAGCACGGTGAGCACGAGCGCCACGAGCGCGGTGAGCAGCAGGCGGCCAAGGGAGTCGACGCTCACGGTGGCGTCCCCGCGGGCGGCTTGGTCTGACGCGCCGGCTTCGTCTGCGGAGTTGGCGCGCTCTTGGGCGTCGCGGCCGCGGGCGTGTCCGGCGGCGCCTCGGAGGCCGGCGCCGGTGCAGGTGCGGGCTTGGGTGGGGCGGCCTGCGGCTGCATGGCAGGGCTGCCGCTCGTGAGATCCCCGCTCGCGCTCGCAGACGGGGCGGGGGCGGCCGGGTGATCGGCGCGGAACCAGACCAGCATCACTTCGGTGTCAGTGTCCAGGTGCGCAAGCGGGGCGGCACGCACCTGGGCGAGCGGCTGCACGGCGTCACGGTGCACCTCCGTCACGCGCGCCACCGGATAGCCCTCGGGAAACACCCCGCCGAGCCCGGAGGTCACCAGCAGGTCGCCAGTCTTGACGTCGGCATTGGCCGGCAGGTACGGCAGCGCCAACGAGGTGGTATCCCCGGCACCGACCGCGATGGTGCGCAGCCCCGTGCGCTCGACGCGCACCGGCACCGCGTGCTCCGGATCTGTGATGAGGATCACATCCGCGCTCCAGGGGCCCACGTGGGTGGTCTGACCGATGAGCCCCTTGTCATCGAGCACCGCTTGCCCGCGGAACACCCCGTTGGAGGCGCCGCGGTTCAGGAGCAGGCGCTGGCGCAGGCTGCTCAGCTGTATGTTGACGAGCTCCGCGGGCAGCCAGCGCTCGACCACCGGCGGCAGCGCGCTGCCCAGGCCGCGCAGCTCGCCGTTCTCGCGCGCCAGCGCCTCGTAGCGCATGGAGCGCAGCTCCAAGTCGCGCTGGGCGGCGCGCAGGCGCGCGTTCTCGCTGCGCAGCGCCTCACGGGTCTGAAAGCTCTCCTGGGTCCAGTGCCACGCGGAGGCCGGCGAGCTGACCAGCAGCTGGATGGGATAGGCGCCGGCCTGCAGCACGTAGCGCACCCGCTCGAGGTAGTGCTGGCGCTGGTCGAGGTACATGGCCACCACCGAGAGCGCCGCGTACAGCGTGAAGCGGAAGCCCGAACCGCCGCGCCCCAGCGACCTGCCGGAGACTGTCCCGAACGCTGCCACTTGAGACTCGCGCGCTCCCTGGCGCTATTCGAGGCCGAAGTGTCCCGGCCCCAGTTCGTCCATCAGCTCGAGAATGCGTCCGCCACCGCGCGCGACGCAGGTGAGCGGATCGTCGGCGACCACTACCGGGAGCCCCGTCTCCTCGGTCAGCAACTTGTCGATGTCACGCAGCAGCGCGCCGCCGCCGGTGAGTACGATGCCGCGCTCGGCGACGTCGGCGCCGAGCTCCGGGGGGGTCTGCTCGAGTGCCTGCTTCACGGCACTCACGATGCTCTGCAGGGGCTCCTGCAGCGCTTCGAGGATCTCATTGCTGTTGAGCGTGAAGCTGCGCGGCACGCCCTCGGAGAGATTGCGGCCCTTTACCGACAGCTCCCGCACCTGCTGGCCGGGGTAGGCGGAGCCGATCTCGATCTTGATGCGCTCGGAGGTGGCCTCACCGATCAGGATGCCGTAGTTGCGCCGCACGTAGTTCATGATCGCCTCATCGAAGCGATCACCGCCGATGCGCGCGGAGTTGGCGTACACGATGCCATTTAGCGACAGCACCGCGACCTCGGAGGTACCGCCGCCGATGTCGAGCACCATCGAGCCGCGTGCCTCGTGCACCGGCAATCCCGCCCCGACCGCGGCGGCCATCGGCTCGCTCACGATGGCGACGTTGCGGGCCCCGGCGCCTTCGGCCGATTCGCGGATCGCGCGCCGCTCGACCTGCGTCGAGCCGAAGGGCACGCATACCAGCACGCGCGGGGAGGGCTTGAGCGTGCGGTTGCCGTGCACCTTGTTGATGAAGAACTGCAGCATCTTCTCGGTGTAGGTGAAGTCGGCGATGACGCCGTCCTTCATGGGGCGCACCGCCGTGATGTGGCCGGGAGTGCGGCCCAGCATGCTCTTGGCTTCGGCCCCCACCGCGACGATCACCTTGCCCCCGCGCGTGGGCTCATCCTGCACCGCGACCACCGAGGGCTCATTGAGGACAATGCCCTTGTCGCGGACATAGATCAGCGTATTCGCCGTTCCCAGGTCGATCGAAAGATCGCTGGAGAAATATCCGCGCAGGCGTTTGAACATGAAGCGACCGGAACCGCTGGGGAGACCCCAAAAGTGGCGCGTAATCTAGCAACCGACAGGACACAGGGCAAGGCAACATGTATGATTTTGCGCTGGTTTTCTCACTTCGCGGCGCAAAGCGCCTGACTTCCCATGGCCCTGACACGCGAGCAGATCGCTAGCATCGCCGCTCTGGCACGCCTTGAGCTCAGCGCGGCCGAGACTCCCGTCTATCAGGAGAGCCTGTCGCGGATCATCGATTTCGTCGGTGCCCTGGATGCGTGCGAGACCGCCGACGTCGTGCCGATGGCGCACCCGCTGCCCGGTCAGTCGCAGCGTCTGCGCCCGGATGTCGTGACGGAGAGCGACCATCACGCAGACTACCAGCCGAACGCGCCGCAGGTGGCCGCCGGGCTGTATCTCGTGCCTAAGGTCATCGAATGAGGCGCGCGTGGACGATTTTCATAACAGCACCCTGAGGCAGCTCGCCGCCGGGCTGCGCGCGCGCAAGTTCTCGAGCGTCGAGCTCGTGGGCGCTTTCCTCGAGCGCATCGAGCGGCACCAGGCGGCGCTGAACGCCTTTATCAGCGTAACGCGCTCGCAGGCGCTCGAGGCTGCCCGCGAGGCTGACCGCTCGCTCGCCTCCGGCGCAGGCGGTGCGCTCACGGGCGTGCCGATCGCGCACAAGGATCTGTTCTGCACCAAGGGCGTGCGCACCACCTGCGGCTCGCGCATGCTCGAGAACTTCATCTCGCCCTACGACGCCACGGTGGTCGCAAAGCTCAGGAGCGCCGGCGCCGTGATGCTCGGCAAGACCAACATGGACGAGTTCGCGATGGGCTCATCCAACGAGACCAGCTACTACGGACCGGTGCGCAATCCGTGGAACCCGGCGCTGGTGCCCGGGGGCTCCTCGGGCGGCTCGGCAGCGGCGGTCGCCGCGCGGCTGGTGCCTGTTGCCACCGCGACCGACACCGGTGGCTCGATCCGCCAGCCCGCCGCGCTCTGCGGCATCACTGGGCTTAAGCCGACCTACGGGCGCGTGTCGCGTTACGGCATGGTCGCCTTCGCCTCGAGCCTCGACCAGGGCGGGGTGCTCACGACCAATGCCGCAGATGCAGCGCTGCTGCTGCGCGAGATGGCCGGTTTTGATGCCAACGATTCCACCAGCGTGGACGTGGCGGTGCCGGATTACCTCGCCGCACTCGGATCGCCGCTTAAGGGACTGAAGATCGGGCTGCTGCGCGAGTTCTTCGACCAGGGGCTGGACGCCGAGAACGAGCGGCAGGTGCGCGAGGCGCTGCGGGTGTTCGAGAGCCTCGGCGCGCGCCTGGTGGAGGTGAGCCTGCCGCACCTGCCGCTGTCGGTGCCGGTCTACTACGTGGTGGCCCCGGCGGAATGCTCCTCGAACCTGGCGCGCTTTGACGGGGTGCGCTTCGGCCATCGCTGCGAGAATCCACGCGACCTGAACGACATGTACCGGCGCTCGCGCGGGGAGGGGTTCGGGGCCGAGGTCAAGCGGCGCATCATGACCGGCACGTACGTGCTGTCGGCGGGCTATTACGATGCCTATTATCTGAAAGCGCAGCGGGTGCGCTCGCTCATCAACGCCGACTTTTCGCGCGCCTTTGAGAGCGTGGACGTGCTCCTCGGGCCGACGACTCCGACGCCGGCGTTTGCCATCGGCGCGAAGACCGCCGATCCGATCACCATGTACCTGAACGACATCTACACGATCGGTGCCAATCTCGCGGGACTGCCTGCGATCTCTGTCCCCTGCGGCTTCGTGCAGGATCTGCCCGTCGGGCTGCAGATCGTCGGTCCGCACTTCAGCGAAGCGCGCGTGCTCAATGCCGCGCACGCGTTCCAGGAGGCCACCGACTGGCACACGCGCGCCCCGGCCGGCTACGCATGAGCGCCTGGGAACCGGTCATCGGTCTGGAGATCCACGCCCAGCTCGCGACGAAGTCGAAGATCTTCTCCGGCTCCGCGACCGCCTATGGCGCCCCTCCCAACGCGCAGGCGAACCTGGTCGACCTCGGGTACCCGGGTGTGCTGCCGGTGCTGAACGCCGAAGCGGTGCGCATGGCGGTGAAGCTCGGGCTCGCCATCAACGCCCGCATTGCCACCCATTCGGTGTTCGCGCGCAAAAACTACTTCTATCCCGATCTGCCCAAGGGCTACCAGATCAGCCAATACGAGCTGCCGATCGTCGCCAAGGGCGTGATCGACATCGTGCTCGAGGACGGCAGCACCAAGCGCATCGGGGTCACGCGCGCGCACCTGGAGGAGGATGCCGGCAAATCGCTGCACGAGGGGTTGCCGGGCCTCACCGGCATCGACCTGAACCGCGCCGGCACCCCGCTAGTGGAGATCGTCTCCGAGCCGGAGATGCGCTCGGCGAAGGAGGCCGTCGCCTACATGAAGAAGGTGCACACGCTGGTGCGCTACCTCGAGATCTGCGACGGCAACATGCAGGAGGGCTCGTTCCGCTGTGACGCCAACGTCTCGGTGCGCCGGGCGGGCGAGTCCAAGTTCGGCACGCGTGCCGAGATCAAGAATCTCAACTCCTTCCGTTTCGTGGAACGCGCCATCAACTACGAGATCGGCCGGCAGATCGAGCTGATCGAGTCCGGTGGCGCGGTGGTGCAGGAGACGCGTCTCTACGATCCGGACAAGGGCGAGACCCGCCCCATGCGCTCGAAGGAAGAGGCCAACGATTACCGCTACTTCCCCGATCCGGACCTGCTGCCGGTGGAGCTGGAGGAGGCATTCATCGAAGCGGTGCGCGCCAGCCTGCCGGAGTTGCCGGACCACAAGGCGGCGCGCTTCAGCGCGCAGTACGCACTGTCGGCCTATGACGCCGGTGTCCTGATCGCGAGCCGCGAGCTGGCTGCCTACTACGAGGAGGTGGTGGCCGCCGCGCCGCAGGATCCGAAGCTGGCCGCCAACTGGGTGATGGGGGAGCTCGCCGCCGCACTCAACAAGGAGAATCTCGACGTCAGCTGCGGCAAGCTCAGCGCGGCGCACCTGGCGGGCCTGCTCAGGCGCATTGGCGATGGGACGATCTCGGGCAAGATTGCCAAGGAAGTATTCGAGGCCATGTGGTCGGGCGGGGTGAGTGCCGATGCCGTGATCGAATCGAAGGGCCTGCGGCAGATCACCGACAGCGCCGCCATCGAGCGCGCCATCGATGAGGTGATGGCGAAACACCCCTCACAGCTGGCGGATTATTGCGCGGGCAAGGACAAGCTCTTCGGGTTCTTCGTCGGCCAGGTCATGAAGGCGACCTCTGGCAAGGCCAACCCCGCCCAGCTCAACGAATTGCTGCGCAGGAAGCTCAGCGGTTGAGCTGAAGCTGTGCGCTGGTGCAGCGCAGGCGGCAGGCTTGAGTCGGAAGATCCCACGTCCCCGCTGACCGGTTCGATCCGGCGGATGTCGACGCGTTGTTCCCCGATGAGCCGTGCAGTGGCTCTTAAGAGATTCATTAATGAGCTTATACGAGCAATGTGAATCTCTAATGAGACAGTCAAGTTGTGAACCGCGTCCGACACCGACGTATAAAGGATTATATAATCGTTTATATGGATTCGGTCGCACCGGACATATTGGTGAAGTGGCTGCGAGCGGCGGGCGAACCCAGCCGGCTGCGCCTTCTGATGCTGTGCTCGCAGGCGGCCCTGAGCGCTTCGGATCTCGCGCACGCTCTGGGGCAGAGTGAGCCGCGGGTATCGCGGCACCTGAAGATCCTGTGCGAGGCGGGTTTGACCGAGCGGCGGCGCCAGGGGCAGTGGGTCCACTATCGCGTCGCCGAGAACACCCCGGCCACGAGTTTCGTACGCGGCGTACTGGCGCAGGCCGACCGCCGTGATCCGCAGCTGCTGCACGATCGCTCCAGCGCGCGTGAGGCCGCGAGCTCCGCCGCCCCGCTCACCCATGGCAGCGAATCGCGCCTTGGCCGGGCACTTGCGGCATTTGTGACCACCGCTGATGCGCAGGCCGCGCACGGCACGGCGCTCGTGGTGGGCACGGCTCACCCGGAGCTGCTCGAGAGCGCCGCGCGCGCGTTCGCTCAGCTGACGGTCCTGGTCTCTTCACGGCGCGCCGGGCAGGCCGCGCAGGCCTTTGCGCAGCGGCGCGGGTTTGCGTGCCGGGTCCTTAAGACCTCCGGCCCCGGCAGCGCGGCGGATCTTGCCGGCAGCGGCGCCTCCTTCGATGCCGTGATGCTCGATCATCCGCCCTCGGGCGGGGAAGCGCTGGCACACACGCTGCAGGACGTGCGGGGGCTCCTCGCGCCCTCGGGGCGCGTATGGATCTTCGAGCCCTACGATTCCCTTGAAGCCTCACGCGGCCGCATCCTGGAGCACCCCCTCGCACGGCTGCGCCGGCTGCTCGATACGGCCGGGCTGGTGTGCGAGCGTCTGAGCCCGATCGAGGCCGATGGCGAGCATGTGCTGGGAGCCCTTGCCCGGGCGGCGGCGGTGCCCCAGGCGGCGCGCGCGGCGGGAGCCGTTTCATGAGCGCTGCGGCGGGGGGCATGCCGATTCAGGTGTCCTTTGAATTCTTCCCGCCGGCGGATGCGGCGATGGAAGCCACGCTCTGGAACTCGCTCGAGCGGCTGACTCCATTGGCGCCGCGCTTCGTGTCGGTGACCTACGGTGCCGATGGCTCGACCCGCGAGCGCACCCACAACGTGGTGACCGGCATCCAGCAACGCACCACTCTCACCGGTGCCCCGCACCTGACTTGTGTCGGCGCCTCGCGCGGGGAGATTCTGGACATCGCGCGCAGCTACTGGGACGAGGGCGTGCGTCATCTGGTGGCGCTGCGCGGGGATCCGCCGCAGGGGCAGGGTGGTTACCGCCCGCACCCCGGGGGCTTCGCCTACGCCAGCGAGCTGGTCGCAGGTCTCGCGCAACTTGCGCCGTTCGACATTTCCGTCGCGGCTTATCCGGAAGTTCACCCCGAGGCGAGCTCGGCCGATGACGACCTCGAGAACCTCAGGCGCAAGATCGACGCGGGAGCCACGCGTGCCATCACCCAGTTCTTCTACGATGGCGGGGCGTTCCTGCGTTTTCGCGACCGCTGCGCGGCGGCGGGCATTCACGCGCCCATCGTGCCGGGCATCCTTCCCATCACGCGCTTTCCGCAGGTGCTGCGCTTTGCCCGCGCCTGCGGGGCCACCGTCCCGCAATGGCTGCACGAGCGCTTCGCGGGCCTTGACGAGGATCCCGAGACGCGGCGCCTGATCGCAGCGAGTGTCGCGATCGAGCAGGTGCAGGAACTTACCCGTCATGGCGTGTGCGAGTTTCACTTCTATACGCTCAATCGCGCCGAGCTCACCTACGCCATCTGCCATGCGCTCGGGCTGCGCCCGGTGACGCAGGCCCCGCGCGTCATCCCCCAGAGAACAACCGGATGAGCGGCTGCATTCACACGGCCCGCCGCGGGCACGGGGAGCCTGCGCATGCCGATCGCGAGACCGAGAAGCCGGCGCCTGCCCAGGCGACGCCGTTTTCGGTCGAGCCGCCCGATGAGACCGAGCGGGCAACGCGCATCGAGCGCTTGAAAGAGCTGCTGGCCGAGCGCGTGGTGTTTCTCGATGGCGCCATGGGCACCATGATCCAGCAGGCCAAGCTGGATGAGGCCGGCTACCGCGGCGAGCGCCTCGCCCGGCACGGCCACGACCTCAAGGGCAACAACGATATCCTGACGCTGACGCGGCCGGACATCATCTCCGGCATCCATCGCGCCTATCTTGATGCCGGCGCCGACATCATCGAGACCAACACCTTCAATTCCAACAGCATCTCGCAAGCCGATTATGCGACCACGGCGCTGGTGCCGGAGCTCAACTACCGCGCGGCACGTCTGGCGCGCGCCGCGGCCGATGAGTTCGCGCGCCGGGGCGCAGGCCCGCGCTTCGTGGCCGGCGCTCTCGGGCCCACCAACCGCATGACTTCGCTCTCCCCCGACGTCAACGATCCGGCCTTCCGCAGCGTGACCTTCGATCAGCTGGTGACCTCCTACCTCGAGGCGGCGCGCGGACTGCTGCTCGGAGGCGCAGATCTGCTGCTCATCGAGACCGTGATCGACACACTCAACGCGAAGGCCGCGATCTATGCGGCGCTGCAGCTGTTCGAAGAGACCGGCATCACGCTGCCGCTGGCGCTGTCGGGCACCATCACTGATGCTTCCGGACGCGTGCTCGCGGGCCAGACCACGGAGGCCTTCTGGAACTCCATCCGACACGCGCAGCCCTTGTTCGTGGGGCTCAACTGCGCGCTCGGCGGGCGCCAGCTGCGACCGTACATCGAGGAGCTCGCGGTCGCCGCCAGCGACACCTACGTGTGCGCCTACCCGAACGCGGGACTGCCCAATGCCTTCGGCGAGTACGACGAGACTCCGGCGGAAACGGCCGACATCCTGCGCGAGTTCGGCGAGTCAGGCATCATCAACATCGCCGGCGGCTGCTGCGGCACCACTCCCGAGCACATCCGCCTGGTGCGTGCCGGACTTACCGGCCGCGCGCCACGGCGCCTGACGCCAATGCCGGTGAAGTGCCGGCTCGCCGGCCTCGAGCCGCTCAACATCGACGAGGACAGCCTGTTCGTTAACGTCGGCGAGCGCACCAACGTCACCGGGTCGGCGAAGTTCCGCAAGCTCATCGAAGCCAACGACTACGGTGCGGCGCTCGAGGTGGCGCGCCAGCAGGTGACCAGCGGCGCGCAGGTGATCGACGTCAACATGGACGAGGGCATGCTGGACTCCGAAAGCGCCATGACGCGCTTCCTCAACCTGGTGGCCGCCGAGCCGGACATCGCGCGCGTGCCGGTGATGATCGATTCCTCCAAGTGGACCGTGATTGAGGCGGGCCTGAAGTGCGTGCAGGGCAAGGGCATCGTGAACTCCATCAGCCTGAAAGAGGGCGAGGAGGTATTCATCGCGCACGCCCGCAAGGTGCGCCGCTACGGCGCGGCCGCCGTGATCATGGCGTTCGATGAGCAGGGCCAGGCGGATTCGATCGAGCGGCGCCTCGCGATCTGCGCGCGCGCCTACCGCATCCTGACCGAGCAGGTCGGATTCCCGCCCGAGGACATCATCTTCGATCCCAACATCTTCGCCGTGGCCACCGGCATCGAGGAGCACAGCGGCTACGGGCTCGCCTTCATCGACGCGACGCGCCTCATCAAGCGCGACCTGCCGCACGCGATGGTGAGCGGCGGGGTGAGCAATGTGTCGTTCTCGTTCCGCGGCAATGACGCGGTGCGCGAGGCGATGCATTCGGTGTTCCTCTATCACGCCATCGGCGCCGGCATGGACATGGGGATCGTCAATGCCGGGCAGCTCGGGGTCTACGAGGCGCTCGATGCGCCGCTGCGCACGGCGTGCGAGGACGTGATCCTCAACCGCCGGCCGGACGCGACCGAGCGGCTGCTGGAGATCGCGGAGCGCTATAAGGGCGACGGAGCCGCACGGCGCACCGAAGACCTCGAATGGCGCAGCCTCCCGGTGGGCAAGCGTCTCGAGTACGCGCTCATCAAGGGCATCGATGACTACGTCGTCGCCGATACCGAGGAGGCGCGCCTGGCGGTGACGCGCCCGCTCGATGTGATCGAGGGCCCGCTCATGGACGGCATGAACGTGGTCGGCGACCTGTTCGGCTCGGGCAAGATGTTTCTGCCACAGGTGGTCAAGAGCGCGCGCGTCATGAAGCGCGCGGTCGCCCATCTCATACCGTACATCGAAGCGGGCAAGGAGGCGGGCGCCCAGCGCAACAACGGGCGCATCGTGATGGCGACCGTCAAGGGAGACGTGCACGACATCGGCAAGAACATCGTCGGCGTGGTGCTGCAATGTAACAACTTCGAGGTCATCGATCTTGGTGTCATGGTGCCGTGCGCGAAGATCCTCGAGACCGCGCGGCGTGAGCAGGCGGACTTCATCGGCCTGTCCGGGCTCATCACCCCCTCGCTCGATGAGATGGTTCATGTCGCCAAGGAAATGCAGCGTCAAGGCTTCGTGGTGCCGCTGCTGATCGGCGGCGCCACGACTTCCCCGGCGCACACCTCGGTCAAGATCGCTCCGCAGTACCCCTCCCCGGTCGTGTACGTAAAGGACGCCTCGCGCGCCGTGGGCGTGTGCCAGACGCTCACGCAACCGGTAGAGCGCGTGGCCTTCATTGCCAAGGTGAACGAGGAGCACGAGCGGCGGCGCGAGCAGCATGCGGCCAAGACGGTGAAAGCACCGCAAGCCTCGATCGCCGCCGCACGCGCCAACCGCCGACGCCTGGACTGGGCGGGCTATACACCGTTCGCGCCGCGCGTACCGGGTGTGCAGCGCTTCGAGGACTATCCGCTGCAGGAGCTGCTCGGCTACATCGACTGGATGCCGTTCTTCAACGCCTGGGAGTTTAGCGGCAAATTTCCCGACATCCTCACCGATCCGGTGGTGGGTGAGGTTGCCAGCAACCTGTATGCGGACGCGCGGCGCATGCTGAAGAGCCTGATCGCGGAGAAATGGCTGACGGCGCGCGCGGTGGTCGGGCTCTTTGCCGCCAATTCGGTCGGCGATGACGTCGAGATCTACGCGAGTGAGGCGCGCGAGCGGCCGATTGCGACACTGAATTTCCTCAGGCAGCAGAAGGGCAAGCCCGACGGTCAGCCGCACGAGTGTCTCGCCGACTACGTGGCCCCGCGCGACAGCGGCGTGCGCGACTACTTCGGCGCGTTCGCCGTTACCACCGGCATCGGCATCGAGGAGCACGTCGCACGCTTCGAGCGCGGACACGATGACTACTCAGCCATCATGCTCAAGTCCCTCGCCGATCGCCTGGCGGAGGCGGCCGCCGAGCACTTCCACGAGCGCGTGCGGCGCGAGTTCTGGGGTTATGCGCCCGGGGAGACCCTCACCAACGAGCAACTGGTGCGCGAGGAATACCGCGGCATCCGTCCGGCGCCGGGCTATCCCTCCTGCCCCGATCACACCGAGAAGGCGAAGCTCTGGAGCCTGCTCGACGTCGAGCGCAATGCCGGCATCCGCCTCACTGAAAGCTTCGCCATGTACCCGACCGCGGCGGTGAGTGGCTGGTACATCGCACACCCGCAGGCGCATTACTTCGCCCTCGGCAAGATCGACCGCGATCAGATCGAGGACTACGCGCGCCGCAGTGGAATCACGCGCGAGCAGGCCGAGCGCTGGCTGGGCCCGAATCTCGGCTACGAGCCCTGAGGCGCGCGCCCCGCCCCGCTCAGGCGAGCTCGATGCGCAGCCGGCGGTACCAGGCCTCGGTGCCGCCGTGCTGCAGGACGATGTGACCGCGCGGCAGGCGGGCGAACTCGGGAAAATCGCGGAAGCGGCTGTTGGCAATGCGCTCCTTGAGCTCGACGCTCGCAAGATCGCACCCGATCATCTGGTGATCGTCGATCCAGAACTCGAGCAGCGTGCCACGCATCACCACGCGCGCGCTGTGAAAGGTGTTGGCGCTGCTCCTTTGGTCACGCCATGGCGCAATCAAGCCATACAGCGCGCCGCAGGAGGTGAGCGGGTGGGCGCCCTCGGGGTGATGCTCATCGTCCAGCAGCTGCAGGGCCGCCGCGGAGCGTGTTGCCGGACCTGCGGCCTCGTCCACCCGGCACAGCAGCGCCGTGCTGCCACCACGCGGCAGACGCCAGTCGAACAGCAGCGTGAAGTCGCCGAACGCCTCGCGCGAGATCAGATCAACGCGCTCGCCGGACGCCATCGCGCGCAGCACGTTGCCGTCCACGCTCCAGGCGCTCCCCGGGAACTGCTGGGTCCCGTAGCCGCGCCAGTCCGCCAGGGTGAGTTCACGCTCAGCCATGCTGCGCCACCGTGCTCATAGGCAGGATGCTACCGCAGGAAAATCGAAACCGGCATAGTCCGAAAGAGGCGAATTGCCCGGCTCAGGTTCCCGCAGCCCTCAGCGCGCCGGGCGCCGCTCCTTCTCGAGCGCGCGCAGGTAAGCCGCCCCACCCAGGCCGCTCATCTGGCCGAGGATCCAGTCACGCCGCTGCAGCACGTAGCGCGAGGGCCGCTCGACATGCAGGAGGAGTGGGTTCGGCAGCACCGCCGCGAGCAGCGCCGCCTCGGTGGAACTCAGGCGCAGGGCCGGCTTGTGCCAGAAGCGCTCGGCTGCCGCCTCGACCCCGTAGATGCCGTTACCGAACTGCGCGATGTTCAGGTACATCTCCAGAATGCGCTCCTTGGGCCACAGCGCCTCGATCAGCACCGTGAAGTATGCCTCGAGCCCCTTGCGCACGAAGCTGTGCCCGGGCCACAGGAATAGATTCTTCGCCACTTGCTGCGAGATGGTGCTCGCCCCGCGCAGAGGCTTGCCGTGCTCGCTCTTGCGCACCGCCTCGCGGATTGAATTGAAATCGAAACCCGCGTGGAACGGGAACTGCTGGTCCTCGGAGGCAATGACCGCGATCGCGGCGTGCGCGGAGATCTGCTCAAGACTCACCCACTGGAAGTCGGTGCGATAGGCCGGATCGCCGGCCCGCCAGGCCGCCAGCCGCGCCTGCAGCATGAAGGCACTGCTGACCGGATGTACCCAGCGCAACAGCAGTACCGGCGCGGCCGTGGCGAGCAGCCACGCAAGCACGGCAACGGCGAGCCACTTGAGAAGCCGTCCCGCGACTGCGCCGCGTTGCTGCAGCGGAATGTGCGCGCCGCTGCTGTCCCGCGATGCCACGAGCCGCGCAGGCTTAACTGTGCTCAGGCCGCCTGCACGCGCTTTGCGGAGGTGATGATGACGTCCTCGAGCGGGGCGTCCTGATGGCCCTTGCGCCTGCCGGTGCTCACCTTGGCGATCCGGTCGATGACGTCCATCCCTTCGCTGATCCGCCCGAACACGGCGTAGCCGTAGTCGCGCGGACCGTGATCGAGAAAGGCGTTGTCGGCGAGGTTCACGAAGAACTGCGAGGTAGCGCTGTTGATGTCGCTGGTGCGCGCCATCGACAGGCTGCCACGCGTGTTCTTCAGCCCGTTCTTCGCCTCATTATCGATCGGCGCGCGCGTTGTCTTGTTGGCGAAATCGGCGGTAAGTCCGCCCCCCTGGATGACGAATCCCGGCACGATGCGATGAAAGATGGTGCCGTCGAAGTGACCGTCATCGACGTAGCGCAGGAAATTCTCAACCGTGACGGGGGCCTCTTTCGGGAACAGCTCCACCGTGAAGGCGCCGTGGGACGTTTCAAATCTGATCATGTTGCCCTTCCGTGATGCGCTCGCATCCGGCGAGATCGCGGTGCGAGCGTACATAACGAAAGCCTGCCAGTACAAGCTCGTGCCTTACCTGCGCTCCCTGGGTTGCGCCGTGCTCGAGCAGCAGCCAGCCGCCCGTGGCGAGGTGCTGCGGTGCGCCGTGCGCGAGCGTGCGCAGGCAGCTAAGGGCATCCGCGCCCGGGGTCAACGCCAGGCGCGGCTCGTGGGCGAGAGCCGCACTCTCCATCGCCGGATCATCCGCTGCGACATACGGCGGATTGCTCAGCAGCAGGTCGAAGCGCCGTTGCGCGAGCGGTTCGAACCAGCTGCCGTGCCGGAACTCGATACGCGCAAGCCCGAGGCGCTCGGCATTCGCCACCGCCACCGCCAGCGCCGCTGCCGACACGTCGGTGGCCAGCACCTGCCAGTGAGGACGCTCGCTGGCGAGTGCGAGTGCGATTGCCCCGGAGCCGGTGCCGAGGTCGGCGGCGCTTCCGGCTGCCGCCGGCCACAGCTGCAGCGCGCGCTCCACCAGCAGTTCCGTCTCCGGCCGCGGCACGAGGACGTCCGGCGTGACGGCGAGGTCCTGCGACCAGAACTCACGCCATCCGGTGATGTAGGCGAGCGGCTCCCCGCTGGCGCGCCGCTCGAGCAGCGCCCGGTAGCGCCCGACCACGGCCGGCTCGGGGATCTGGTCTGCGTGGACGAGGAGTCTCCCGCGACTCGTCCCGAGGGTGTACGCCAGCAGCAACTCGGCATCCAGCGCAGCACTTGCCGCATCCGCGCGGGGACTGGTTTGCAGATGCTGCGCGCCCTGCGCGAGCAGACTCCCGAGGTTCGTGGTCATGCTCCTACGTGCATAGGCGCTCAAGGGCCGCAGCGGTATGATATTTCAAATGACAGACGCACTGTATCCGCCGCGGCGACCCCTGTCGGTCGGGGAAATCCTGGATCTCACCTTTCGCATCTACCGCGCCACCCTCGTCACCTGTCTGCTGTTCGCAGCACTCGGTGTGATGGCCGGACAGTTGGCGAACATCTACACGCTGGCGCGCGGCCGGCCGCTGGCGCAAGGGCCGAATGCCCTGCAGGTGGCGCTCGCACAGCTGCGCGAGCCCGGGATCGATCTGCTGTATCTGGTGGGGGCCATCCTTACCGTGGTCTTCTACGGCGCGATACTGCTGCGCCAGCGCGCCGTGCTCAGCGAGCGCGCGGCCGGCGGCGAAGTCACCGCCGCAATGCGCCGCGTGCCGGCGGTCATCGGCCTCGGTTTGCTGTACCTCTTCGGCTGCGTGGTGTGTTTCGTGCCGGCGTACGTGACCGGCGGGAGCGTACGCGTGCTGCTGGCGTTTCTGGCCATACTCGTGCTTTCCTACGCCATCGTTGCCGTCTCCTGCGCCCAGACGATCCTGTTTATCGATGGCGCCGGCCCGCTCGCTAGTTTCAAACGCAGCTGGCGGCTTACGTCCGGAAGCTTCTGGCGGCTGAGCGTCATCTACAGCGTCGCCCTCGTGATCCTGTTTGCTCTGTATGCGGTGACCGGCGGCGTTGCCGGATTCCTGGCCGGTGTGCTGGGACACGGTGACTTCGCGATGGTCACCGCCTTTGCCGGGGTAGTGGGTGTCGCACTGGGTGCACTCGCGACTCCTTTCTATACGGCACTCGGGCTCGCGGTGCTTGGCGATCTTTCGGTACGCAAAGAGGGCGCCGATCTCGAGCAACGAATTTCTGCGACGGCCTGAAAACGTGCGCCGCGGGCTCTTGGCGCTGCTGCTTGTGGCTGCCGCTGCCCCGTGTGCGCACGGGCGCGAGGCGCTGGCGGCGATCGATGAGTGCATGGCGAAGCTCGACACCACCCTGGATGTCGGTTACGCCAGCATTGCGAAGCGCTGCCCCGAGCTGACGCCGGCGCTGACGCAAAGCCCCTGGGCGGCCTGGCTGCCCGCGGACTGGAGGCGGGAGGATAACCAGCTCTCGGCCAGCGGACTGTCGGAGCTGCGTACGCTGCTCTCGCGCGCAGCGCAAGCGGATGCGGCAGGGCGTACGCCGCCGCGCACGCAGCGTGTCGCTGCGGTGCTGGCCGCGCTCGTCCGCCATGAGCCGGTGCCCGAGAGCCGGTGGACGCGCTTCAAGCTCTGGCTGCGCAGGATCCTGACCCCGCAGCCGCAGGAGGATCAGGGCTGGCTGCGACGCTTGCTCGGGGGCGTCAGGCTTTCCAGCAACTCTCTGGAGTGGATCGGGTGGGGATCACTCGCGCTGGTCGTCGCGCTCGCGCTCGGGGTGGTAATCAACGAGCTGCGCATCGCGCGACTCCTCGGCCCGCGTGGGCGACACGCGCCGGGCATGCGCGCTGGCCAGGCGAACGATCCTGCGGACATGAGGCTCGAGGATATCGAGCGGGCAGCTCCGGCGGAGCAGCCGGCGCTGCTGCTCGGGTTCATCACCCTGCAGCTCATCGCGCAGGAGCGCTTGCCGCCTGCGCGCGCATTGACGGCGCGTGAGCTGGCGCGACGCGCGCGCCTGCCCGATCAGTCCGGCCATGCATACCTGGCTCAGCTTCTCACGGTATGTGAGCGCATCCGCTTCTCCGGCAGGGAGGTGGACGCCGAGTCCCGTGCGAGCGCACTGCGCAGCGGACGGGCCCTGCTGGCGATCCTCGCAGCGCTTGCCCCCGTCGCGGCGCCGGCGTAGGTCAGGCAGATGCGCGAACGGCTGATGACATTGGCCTGTGCACTTGGGGCGCTGCTCCTGTTCGGCACGTTGTTCCTGCGCGAGGATGCCTTTACTGAGCAGCGCGTCTCGCTGCCAACGAGCACTGAGGGCTCCGACAATGGGTTGCTCGGCGTCGTGAACTGGCTCAGGGCCGAAGGCGTCACGAGCGTGTCGCTGCGCGAGCGCTTCGGGACGCTCGCGCGCCGTCAGGATCTGGAGCCCACGGGAAATCTCATGATCGTGACGCTGCCCGCGGCTACGAATTTCCGCGGCGATGAGCTGATCGCGCTCGACCGCTGGGTCCGTAGCGGCAACACGCTCCTGGTGCTCGCGGCGCTACTCGACCGGCCGAGCTGGGCGCAGTACCCCCTCATGATGAAGAACGACTTGCAGCTGCTCACCGGTTTGCGCCTCGTGTCGGTGACCCAGCAGGCCGACCACCCCCAGGCCGCCGCTTCTGAGCGCACCGGTGGAGGCGCTACGCAGGGGACGCAGGCGCGCAAGTCCGCGCGCCACGACGACCAGGAACTTGCGCGCATCGTGCAGTCGGTGGCCGAGTTGCCTCACCCCCGCCGCAGTACGCTGCTACCGAACCGCCCACATCCCTACTTCACCGGGGTGTCGCGGGCGCTCGCCTTCTCCGACTACCTGCCACGCGCGAGCGCCGTGTCGATACCGCGCGATGGCTTCGCGCTCTCGCTCGCGCACCAGGGTGAGACGGGCGCGGACGCTTTCTGGATCCGGCCGGAAGGTGCGGGCACCGTCCTCGTGAGCGCATTCGGCTCGCTCTTTACCAATCGCGCCCTCGGTGCGCCCGACAACGCGCGCCTGCTGGCGAACCTGATCGGCGCGACGGTGAGCCCGCGCGGCGCGGTCATATTTGACGACGAGCACCAGGGGCTCAGTGCAGCATATGATCCGGCCAAGTTCTACCGCGACCGGCGACTGTATGCCACGCTCGCGGTCATCGCGGCTGTGTGGCTCGCGTGGGTGCTCGGGGCGACGCAGCTGCAGATGCCGAAACTGCGTGCGCCGGCGCCGCGCGAAGCGGAGCTCGTGCGCACCAGCGGGGTATTCCTCGCGCGGGTGCTGCGTCCTGCGGCCGCGGGGCGCCGCATGTTCGAGCAATTCCTGCAGCGCCTGGACCGTGCGCTGGGACAGCCCAGCGCGGCGGACCCGGCGCAGCGCTGGCAATGGCTGGAGAATCATCCGCGCCTGGCGCGCGCGGATGTCGCGCAGCTCAGGCAATGGCACGCCGCCGCGTACGCGGACCGGCGCGTGCCGCTCGTGCGCCTGCATAACCTCATCGTCCGCACTGAAAGGCAGCTCGCCGCATGAGCACATCGGTCCAGGAGCTTCGGGATCTGCTCGCGCAGCAGCTCGGCCGGGTCGTCATCGGTCTGGAGGCCTCGGTCGATGCGCTGCTTATCGCGCTGATCGCACGCGGGCATATCCTCATCGAGGGCGTGCCCGGGCTCGGAAAGACGCTTCTCGCGAAGGCCCTCGCGCGTGCGCTCGGCGGAGAGTTCAAACGCATCCAGGGCACCGCCGACCTGATGCCGAGCGACATCATCGGGGTGCACGTGTTCGACGAGGCGGCGCGCAGCTTTTCCTTCCGTCCCGGACCGCTGTTCGCGGACGTGGTGCTGGTGGACGAGATCAATCGCGCGGGACCGAAGACGCAGTCCGCCCTGCTGGAGGCGATGGAGGAGCGGCAGGTGAGCGTTGAGCGGGTCGTCCTGCCGCTGCCGGCGGACTTCATCGTGCTGGCGACGCAGAACCCGCGCGAAAGCGAGGGCACTTTCCCATTGCCGGAGTCGCAGCTGGATCGCTTCATGCTGCGCGTGGACATGGGCTATCCCGCTCGCGCCGCGGAGAGCGAGATCCTCGCGCGCTACGGCGGCGTCGAGGCAGCAGCGCACAGCACCCTCGATCTCGTGACCACCATCGATCGCGCGCTGCTGGTCGAGGCACGCGCCTCCGCGCAACGGATTCACGTCTCCGCAGCGCTCAGCGACTACGTGCTCGACATCGCCGCCGCGACCCGCGAGCATCCGCGACTCGCCCTCGGCATCTCGACGCGCGGTGCGGTGGTGCTGCTCAAGGCGGCGCGCATCTACGCCGGCCTGCGTGCGGGGGATTTCGTGACACCCGACGATGTAAAGCAGGTCGCGCCTTGGATCCTGACGCACCGCCTGGTGTTGACGCCGGAAGCCACGCTCGAGGGAGCCAGTGACGCACAGGTCGTGGCGAGCCTGCTCGCCGCGATCCCCGTGCCGCGCTGAAGGAGGAGGCGGTGCATCTCGCCAGGCGCAGCTACGTCTTGGTCATGCTGACGGCGGTCATTGCGATCGCCGGTATCTGGTCGAGCGACGGTGGACTTGCGCAGATGTGGCGCTTTCCTGCCGGCGTGTTGCTGCTCGGGCTGGCGCTCGAGGGCTTCCTGGTGCGACGGCTGCAGCCCGAGGTGCAAGTTGACACCGCGGCGCGCGCTTTTCTCGGCCGGCCGCAGCCGGCCGCGTTCGTCTTTACCAATCGCGCCGCCCGGGCGCTCGCGCTCGAATATGCACCGGCCACCCCGAAAGGATTGGAGGCAGAGGCCGGCGTGCGGCGCATCCTCATCCCGCCGCGCGGTGCGCTTACGGATCCCCTGACGCTCCTGCCCGTGCGTCTCGGACCGCAGCCCTGGCCGCAACTGCCCGCGCGGCTGCGTGGTCCGCTGGCACTGGCCTGGTGGAAGTCGGACCTGCAGCCCCTTCAGAGCTGTTCGGTGGCGCCCGACATCCTGCGCGGTCCGGCCCGTGTGCGCGGCTTCGCGGCCGGGGCGCGCCCGCGGCGTGTGGCGGGTGCGGGACAGGAGCTGTACCAGCTGCGCAGTTACGAGCGCGGAGATCCTATGACCCGCATCGACTGGAAGGCGAGCGCGCGCAGCGGCGCATTAATCAGCCGGGACTACAGCGAGGATCAGCATCTGGACATCTTGGTCGCCGTCGATGCCGGACGCCTGAGCCGCGTGCGCTCGGGCCGACTCGATCGCCTCGGCGTATACAGTAATGCGGCTGCACGCTTCGCCGAGGTTGTCACCCACAACGACGATCGCATCGGACTCGTCGTGTATGCCGAGCATGTGCTCGCCAGCTGCCCGCCGGCGCGGGGCCTGCCGGCGGTGGCGCGCCTGCGGCATGCGCTCGAGCAGCTCGCGGTGGTGGCGGCGGAGTCAGATCCGACCGCAGCCGCCGTCAGCATCCGTAACCTCCTCAGGCAGCGTGCCCTCATCGTGCTGCTGACGGACCTGGACGATGCCAACATCGCCGACTCCCTGGCACGCGCCGTGCGCCTGCTGGCACCGCCACACATCGTGCTGGTCGCCGGCGTACAGAGCGCTGAGATAGAGGCGCTGGCAACGAGCGAGGCGCGCGACTGGCAGGATCCGTGGATAGGGCTGGCGGCGGCCGAGCACGTGCAACGCGCCTCGCGCCAGCGTGCCCTGCTGCAGCGGCTCGGTGCGCCGGTGGTAGCTGCGTCCGCGGAGCGCCTGGAACAGGCACTGTTCGAGCGCTACGAGGCGCTGCGCGGCTCGCGACGTGTCTGAGCGAAAAGGCGCCCCGACAGAAACGCGACCATCAGGCACCAGTAGCCCACGCCCGTCACGATGCGCACCGGCAGCGAGAAGCGCGGGTTCGGAGAGATGTACCCCTCGATGAGGCCGGCGCCGACCAGCAGGATGGCGCACGCGAGCAGCACCACGCCCGAACGCATCGCCGCGACACGGAACGATTCGAGGCGCCCCGCCGCGCCGGGCCGCATGAGTGCGTCGCCGATTGCAGCCCCGGCGGCTCCGGACAGACATATCACCGACAACTCCACGCAGCCGTGTGGCACGAGAAAACTGAACAGCTGTCCGGCGAGGCCGTGCTCACCGACGAAGGCGAAGATCGCACCGAGCATCAGCCCGTTGATCCCCAGGATGTAGAGCGTGCCGAGCCCGAAGAGAAATCCGAGGCAGTACGCAAACAGACTCACGATGATGTTGTTGGTGAGAATCTGCACCGAGAGAATGGACGAAGGCACGACGTTCAGCAGTCCTTGCGTCCAGAGCTTGCCGCTTTCCACCGTCGCGATCAGAGCCGGCGAGGCGAACAGCGCGATGAGCTCCGGGTAGCGCCGCACCAGCGCGTAGCCGGCGCATGCCGCCAGCACGAACAGCAGTGTCGCCCAGAAGATGTACGGCGCCAGAGCGCGTATCGCGGCCGGGATTTCCACGCCGAAAAGGCGGCGCAGCTCGCTGCCGAGGCGGAAGGCGCCGTGGTACAGCGTCGCGTGCGTACGCGCGTACACGTTCTCGAGATACTCGCGCGCACGGCTGGCGGGTAGCAGCACGCGCGCCTGCGCCAGATCATGTGCCAGCAGCCGGTAATCATCCGCAAGACGCGCCGCATCGGTCGCATCATCGGTGCGCCCGCGCGCGAGCCTGACCGCGCGCGCATCGGCCTGTTGCCAGCTGCCCGCGCGCCTGAGCAGGGCGGCGGCGAGTGCTTGGTTGCGTGTGCTCGCTGGAGCGCCCATGGGCATCTCTTAAGGAGGCGCCAGGCGCTCGAGGCGCGCACGCCACTGCAGCTCATCGGCCTCGCTCAGGTCGGCAGCGCTGCCGAGGTAGCGTTGCAGCAGTTTACGGGCAAGGCGCACGCGCGCTTCCGGCACCAGGCTCGTCCAGCGCTGCAGCAGGTCCGCGACGATCTCCGCGCCGGCCGCATCGAACACGCCCACCCGCTGCGCGGCGCTCTGCAGCAGCGCCGGATCCGCCGCGGGACGCTCATATACAAGGAGTGTTCCCGCAGCCATGTCTCCGCAGCGCAGACTGTCCTTCGTCAGCACCATGAGCGTGAGCCCGACCCCGTAAGCCACCGGGAGACTGTCGATCAGGCGGAAGACATTGCGCACCAGAAGCGCCCCGGCACCCGGCGGACCGCCGGCGCGCGTCACGACGCGGATGCCGACGCTGCGTTTACCGGGCGTGCGCCCGTGCATCGCCACCTCCAGTACCGGGTGATAAAGGAAATAGATCGCGAGCGCGGGCATGACGACGGCGCCGAACCAGAGCGGGTCGTGCGTCAAAGACGTAGTGAGCGAGAGGCGGCCGTTGTATAGAACCGCGGCGATCACGAACCAGGCCACGCCCAGGATCAGCCGTGCGTGCCAGTCGATGAGGAACGCGTACGCGCGCGCGCCGGGACCTGCGACCGGCAGCGACACCTCGATGCCGGTGTCGCTCTCGATGCTCAGCCCGGATAGCGGGGCGCTCATGATTCCTCTGCGAGCAGCTCCGCCTGGTATTCCTGCTGCAGCGCCTCGATGAGCTCATCGAGTGCACCGTCCATGATCTGCGCCAGCTTGTAGAGCGTCAGGTTGATGCGGTGATCGGTGACGCGACCCTGGGGGAAGTTGTAGGTGCGGATGCGCTCGGAGCGATCGCCGCTGCCGACCTGCAGGCGCCGGGAATGGGCCTGCGCGCTTTGCTGCTTCTGCTGCTCGGCAGCCAGCAGGCGCGCCTTGAGCAACGCCATGGCGCGCGCGCGGTTCTTGTGCTGCGAGCGCTCGTCCTGACACTCGACCACGATGCCGCTCGGCAGGTGCGTGATGCGTACCGCGGAGTCGGTCTTGTTGACGTGCTGACCGCCCGCGCCCGAGGAGCGGTAGGTGTCGATGCGCAGCTCCGCGGGGTTGATCTCGACCTCGTCCACCTCCTCCAGCTCGGGCAGGATCGCGACCGTGCAGGCGGAGGTGTGGATACGGCCCTGCGCCTCGGTTGCCGGTACGCGCTGCACGCGGTGGGTGCCCGACTCGAACTTCAGGCGCGAGAAGGCGCCCTTGCCGGCGATGCGGCTGATGATCTCCTTGTAGCCGCCGTGCTCGCCCTGGCTCTCGCTCAGGACTTCGGCGGTGAGCCCGTGCGACTCGGCGTAGCGGGCGTACATGCGATACAGCTCGCCGGCGAAAATCGCCGCCTCGTCTCCGCCGGTGCCGGCGCGCACCTCGAGGAAGATGTTCCGGTCATCGCGCGGGTCCTTCGGCAGCAACAGCTTGCGCAGCTCCGCGTCCCCGGCTTCGATCTCGCGCTCGACGCGCAGCACCTCCTCGTTCCCCAGCGAGCGCATGCCGGCATCCGCATCCGCCTGCAGCTCGTGCGCCGCGTGCAGATCCCGCTCAAGAGCCAGGTAGTGCCCGAAGCGCTCCGCGAGGGACTGCAGGCGCGCATACTCCATGGACAGTTCCCGGAAGCGCTGCGAGCCGCCGGCAACCTCCTCGCTGGCGAGCAACCGGCCGACCTCCTCGAAGCGGTCGGAAAGTTTCTGCAGGCGCTGGCGGATCGATTCCTTCATGGGTGTGCTTTGGCGGAGCGGACATTGACGGTACGGGGATTCCGGCGCAACTCTTGACCTGCGGCGGCGGTCTGACTCTTACTTCCGTACAGATGGGTGATTTTGGGTATCGTTGCGGTATTCCCGGACCTGGTTCACCGCGCCGGTGTGCGGCTTGAGCAGACTATAGAGAGAGTTCAGGGTCTGCCGGCAAGCAAGGATACTGGACAGATATACAGGTAATCGAATGATGGCTCGCATGACTGGCCTTGCTCCAACCCTCGGCGTGTCGCTCCTGGCGCTGCTGCTGGGGGCCTGCGCGAGCATGCATCACCCAAAGGAGCAGCCGGCGCCAGCACCGCACGGCGACGTCACCGCGCTCACCGTCATGGCCGAAGCCGACCTCAAGCGTGGCGACTGCCGGGGAGCTTCGGAGACTTATGCGCAGGCCGCCGCCGTGGGGGACGCCCGGCTCGCGCGGCGCGCCACCCAGGTCGCGATGGCCTGCGAGCATCTGCCGGCTGCCTGGCAGGCGGCGACCCGCTGGCGCACGCTCGCCCCCGCAGATCGTGAGGCGGACGCTCTGTACGCGGCCGTGGCGCTCAAGCTGTACCGTACCGCGGAAGCGCGCAGCGCCATCCATGACTTCTGGCATGCCGAGGAGCAACAGGACGCCTCCGCCGCGCAGGCCCCGCCGCAGTCAGCGCCGGACTCGCAGGCTGCACCACGCGCCGCCGCGCGCGCGGCGAAGAGCATGACCGAACTGACTGCGCTGCTGCTCGAGGAATCCGACGCCCCCGCAGTGCTGACCGCCATGAGCGGTGCGCTCGAGCAGACGGCCAACTCATCGGACACGCTGATCCTGCTCGGTGAGCTCGCACTCGCCGCGTACGACGGGCAGCGTGCCGAGAATTACGCACAGCGAGCACTGCAGCACGATCCGAAGGATCCGGCCGCGTTGCGGGTGCTGGCGCGTGCCTACGTGATGCGTGGCAACGCCCCGCAGGCGGTCGCCACCGCGCGCCGTGCTGTGGCCGACGACGCCACGCACAGCGGGTTTGAGCTCGCCGAGATTCTCGCCTCTCTTGATCGGAGCGAGGAGGCACACCAGGAGCTCGAGCGGCTGCGCGCACACGGCGCGCCGCAAGGAGAGATCGATCGGCGCCTGGCGCTGCTCGCATTTAACTCCGGTGACATGAAGGAAGCGCGGCAACGCTTCTCGGAGCTGGTGTCGAGCGGCGAGGGGAACGATGCGGCCCAGCTGTATCTTGCCGACATTGCCGCGCGCGACGGCGACCCGGATGCGGCTCTCGCAGGCTATCGCCGCCTGTACGACTCCTCCGTCGCGCTGTCCGCGCGCTCGCGGGCCGCGGCGCTGCTCATGGACAAGCGTGCGCAGAGTGCGCGCACCGAGGCGCTCGCACTGCTCGATGATTATGCGGCGGACCATCCGGAGGACGAGCTCGACCTGACGCTCAACAAGGCCAGGCTGCTCGCCGACCATGGCGAGCCGGACACCGGTCTTGCACTGCTCGCCGCCGCGCTCGATCGCCATCCGCAGCATCCCTCGATCGAGTACGACCGCGCCGTGATCCTCGAGCAGGCCGGTCACGTGCACGAGTCCGTGGAGGCGCTCGAGCACCTGCTGGCCGACCGGCCCGACGATCCGACGCTGTTGAACGCGCTCGGCTACACACTCGCCGACCACACCCTCGAGCTCGCGCACGCGGAGACCCTCATCCGGCGCGCGCTCGTGGTGATGCCGGACAACCCGGCAGCGCTCGACAGCCTCGGCTGGGTGCATTTCCGCCAGGGCGACGCCAGGAGCGCGGCGAGCACGCTCGAGCGGGCCTACTCGCTCGATCACGACGGGGAGATCGCCGCACACTGGGGCGAAGCGCTGTGGGTGAGCGGTCAGAAGAGCGAGGCACGCAAAGTATTTGCCGAGGCGCTCGCCCGCGAGCCGGATTCAAAACCTCTCAAGGCGACCATCAAGCGGCTCCTGCCCGATGCGCAGTAGCCGGCTGCGGCTCGGCGCAGCGCTGCTCGTCACGCTCGCATCTCTCGTCGCCTGCCGCACCGTACCGCCGAGCTCGCCCATCGGGGCCTCCTGGGAAGTGCGCCGGCCGCAACTGCAGGCGCGGACACACTTCGAGCTGAAGGGTCGTGTCGCCGTCGCAGCCGGCGGTGAGGGCTTCAACGCCGACCTGCATTGGATACAGGACGGTCCGCGCTCGCAGGTGACGCTCGCAGGTCCGCTCGGAGTGGGCGGCGCCGAGATCACTGCCTCGGGCAACGATCTGACGCTCGTGACCTCGCGCGGCGAGCACGTCGACAGCGACGCGGCGCACGCCGCGCTGGCAGCGCGCCTGGGGTTTGATCCGCCGCTCTCCTCGCTCCGCTACTGGATTCTCGGCGTACCTGATCCGGCTCAGCCGGCCATCACGGAGCTGGATGTGAGCCAACAGCGCCTGACGGGACTCACGCAGGCAGGCTGGCGTGTCGATTACGCGGACTACGTCACCACCGGGGGCGGGACGCTGCCCGCGCGCCTCACTCTGCAGCGCGACAACGTGCGCGTACGAGTGCTGATCGACAACTGGCAGTCGTGAGGCAGCCCGAGAGCAGCTGGCCGGCGCCGGCGAAGCTCAACCTGTTCCTGCATGTGACCGCTCGCCGTGCGGACGGATACCACGAGCTGCAGACGTTGTTTCAGCTCATCGACCTGTGCGACACGATCACCATCACCGTGACCGATGACGGCAGGATCGAGCGGCCGCTCGGGCCTGCGAACCTCGCTCCCGAGGACGATCTGACCGTGCGCGCCGCGCGAGTGCTCAAGCAGGCCAGTGGCACCGGCCTCGGGGCCACTCTCGGGGTGCACAAGCGCATTCCACAGGGCGGCGGGCTCGGCGGGGGCAGCTCGGATGCGGCCACCGCGCTCCTGGCACTTAACGAGTTATGGGACTGCCGGTTGCCCATAGAAGAGCTCAGCCGGCTCGGTGTCTTTCTTGGAGCGGATGTGCCTGTTTTTGTTGAGGGTTCCTCGGCCTGGGCCGAGGGTTTGGGCGAGCGGCTGAGCCCGGTCAGCGTGCCCACGCGCTGGTACGTCGTGATTTACCCGGGGGTCGGTGTCAGTACCCGGGAGGTCTTCCAGAGCGCTGAATTGACACGAGATTCTCCGCTCATCACAATACGCGCCTTTTTTGAGTCGGGGGGGCGCAACGACTGCGAGAGCGTGGTGCGGGCCCGCTCGAGCGAGGTGGCCGAGGCGCTCGACTGGCTCGCGCGGCTGCGCCCCGCGCAACTGACCGGGACCGGCTCGTGCGTGTTCGCCGCCTGCGCGAGGGCTGCGGACGCGCAAGCCATCGCGGCACAGGTCCCCGAGCGCTGGACGAGCTTTGTCGCACGCGGGCTCGATATCTCGCCCGTGCATGAGCAGCTGCGACAGCGGCGGCAAGGTTGAAACGGCTGTTAAGATGCGCGCGCCCGCATCAGCGTTCCGCACCAGGCGGATCCAGACTGGGGTGTCGCCAAGTGGTAAGGCAGCGGGTTTTGATCCCGCCATACGGAGGTTCGAATCCTTCCACCCCAGCCAGTCCGCAGCGAGGCGCCGGCGCGGGGGGAGCAGGCCCATAGTCCTATGAGTACGAGCGACGCACTGGCGCTGTTTGCCGGCAATGCCAACCCGGCATTGGCGCATGACATCGCGCGCAGCCTGCAGATTCCGCTCGGCCGCGCGTATGTGGGCCGCTTCAGCGACGGTGAGATCAACATCGAGCTGATGGAGAACGTGCGCGGCCGGGACGTATTCATCGTGCAGTCGACTTGCCCGCCGGCGAACGACAGCCTGATGGAGCTGTTGGTGATGGTGGATGCGGCGCGGCGCGCGTCCGCGACGCGCATCACCGCAGTGGTGCCGTACTTCGGTTACTCGCGCCAGGATCGCCGCCCGCGCGCCACGCGCTCGGCGATCACGGCCAAGCTGGTCGCGAACATGCTCTCCAGCGCGGGCGTGAACCGGCTGCTGACGATCGACCTGCACTCCGATCAGATCCAGGGCTTCTTCGATATCCCGGTGGACAATGTCTATGCCTCGCCGGTGCTGCTCGGTGATGCATGGAAGCAGGCCTATAGCAATGTCATCATCGTCTCACCGGACGTCGGCGGTGTGGCGCGGGCGCGCGCCTTTGCCAAGCGCCTCGACGATGCGGAGCTGGCGATCATCGACAAGCGGCGGCCGCGGCCGAACGAGTCGAAAGTGATGAACATCATCGGCGAGGTCGAGGGCAAGACCTGCATGCTGGTCGATGACATGGTCGATACCGCCGGCACGCTGTGCCAGGCGGCGCAGGCGCTGAAGGAAGAGGGCGCGCAGAAGGTGGTCGCCTACATTACCCACCCGGTGTTGTCGGGAGGGGCGGTGCAGCGGATCTCGAAGTCCGCGCTCGATGAGCTGGTCGTGACGGACACGATCCCACTGAGCGCCGAGGCCAAGGGCGCAGGGCGCATCCGCCAGCTGTCGGTCGGGGAACTGCTCGCGGAAACCATCCGCCGCATCCTCGATGAGGGCTCGGTGAGCTCGCTGTACGTCGACTGAGGTTTTGGGTGTGGCGGTCTGGTCGCGGACCGGCGCGAAACATGAGTAGCTAACGGAGATTCAAGTAATGCGTATTTCATTCACCTTCGGCGCGGACGTCCGTGTAGCGCAAGGCAAGGGTGCGAGCCGCCGCCTGCGTCACACGGGCAAGGTCCCCGCCATCCTCTACGGCGCCCACCAGGACGCCCAGCCGCTGATCCTCGATCAGCAGAACCTGCTCACCATGATCGCCGATGAGCGTTTCTACTCATCGATCGTGCGGCTGAAGATCGGCGACAGCACGCAGGAGGCGGTCATCAAGGACGTGCAGATGCACCCGGCGAAGAACCTCGTCGTGCACATCGACCTGCAACGCGTGGTCGAGAACGAGAGGATCCGCATCCGTCTGCCGATCCATTTCAAGGGCGAGAGCGTGTCCCCCGGGGTGAAGTCCCAGGGCGGGGTCGTGTCCCACATGCGCGCGGACGTCGAGGTCAGCTGCCTGCCGAAGGACCTGCCGGAGTTCTTGGAGCTCGATCTCGCGCAGATGAACCTGAACGAAACCAAGTTTCTGGCCGACATCCCGTTGCCCAACGGCGTGACCATTCCGGAGCTGACCCAGCGCAACGCTCCGGTAGTGTCGATCCACGCCCCGCGCGCCGAGGAACCGGAGCCGGTGGCTGCGGAGGCGGCTGCCGTACCGGCAGAGGGTGCAGTTCCGGCAGCCGCGGGTGCCCCGGGTGCCGCACCGGCGGCAGGTGCCGCTCCCGGCACGCCGGCGGCTGCTGCCGCCGGGGACGCCAAGAAGGGCGACGAGAAGAAGGACGCCGCTCCGGCCAAGAAGGAAGCCGCGGCCGGCAAGAAGGAAGGCGGCAAGAAGTAGCCGCACGACAGGCACGGGCAGATCGTCCGCCGGCCGCTTCGGAATGCCGAACGCGGCCGGCGGCGTTTGCAGTGTAAGTGCAACACATGGCAGGTGAGCCGCTCAAGCTGATCGTCGGGCTCGGTAACCCGGGCACCGAGTACGCGCGCACACGGCACAACGCCGGCTTCCAGTTCGTGGAGGAGCTGGCGCAGCGTCACGGCGCAATATTCCGCAGCGAGCCGCGCCACCGCGCTGAGGCTGCGCGGGCGCGTATCGCCGGCGATGAGCTGTGGCTGGTGAAACCGATGAACTACATGAACCGAAGCGGTGATGCGGTGCGCAGTGTCGCCTCCTTTTATAAGGTGCCGACCGAGGCCATCCTGGTGGCCTACGATGACTTGGATTTCCCGGCCGGCGTCGTGCGCCTGAAGCAGGGCGGGGGAGCTGCGGGCCACAATGGCATGCGTGACGTGATCGCGCAGATGGGCGATGGCTTCTGGCGGTTGCGCATTGGTATCGGCCATCCGGGCGAGCGCTCGCAGGTGCTGGACTTCGTGCTGGGGCGCCCCCACGCACCGGAGGCGCTGCTCATTCATGAGGCGCTGCTGGCCGGGGCGGATGCCGTGCCGGTGTTGCTCACCGAGGGCGCGCAGGTCGCCATGAACCGCCTGCACGGCCGCGATCCGGCCGCGAACTGCTAGAGCGAATTCCTGTCATGCCCATCCGCTGCGGCATCGTGGGTCTGCCGAATGTCGGCAAGTCAACGCTGTTCAACGCGCTCACGCGCGCGCAGATCGCAGCTGAGAACTACCCCTTCTGCACCATCGACCCGAACGTCGGTGTGGTGCCAGTGCCCGATCCGCGCCTGCAGCAGCTCGCCGCCATCGCCAAGCCCGAGAAGATCGTGCCCACCACCGTGGAGTTCGTCGATATCGCCGGACTGGTAGCGGGTGCCTCGCAGGGGGAGGGGCTCGGCAACCAGTTCCTCTCTCATATCCGCGAGGTGGACGCGATCGCGCACGTGGTGCGCTGCTTCCAGAGCTCCGAGATCATCCACGTCGCCGGCAAGGTCGACCCGGTCTCGGATGTCGAGACCATCGACACCGAGCTCGCACTCGCGGATCTCGCGACTCTCGAGAAGGGTCTCGAACGGGCGACCAAGGCAGCCAAGAGCGGCGACAAGGACGCGATCCGCCGGCGCACCCTGTTCGAGCGCGTGAAGTTGCAGCTGGACGCGGCCAGGCCGGCGCGTGCGCTCAGTCTGAGCGAGGAAGAGCGGCGCGACCTGCGCGAGCTGCAGCTGCTGACTGCGAAGCCGGTGATGTACGTGGCGAACGTCGCGGAGAACGGCTTCAGCGACAACCCGTTACTCGCCGCGCTCGAAGGACGCGCCGCCACCGAAGGCGCGCTCGTGGTTGCAGTGTGCGCGGCGATCGAGGCGGAGATCGCTCAGCTCGATGAGGCGGAGCGCGCTGAGTTCCTCGCGGAGCTCGGGCTCAAGGAGCCCGGGCTTAACCGGGTGATCCGCACCGGGTACCGGTTGCTGGGACTGCAGACCTTCTTTACCGCGGGCCCCAAAGAAGTGCGCGCCTGGACCGTAAGAATAGGTTCGACCGCTCCGCAGGCTGCGGGCGTGATTCACACGGATTTCGAGCGCGGCTTCATCCGCGCGGAAGTCATCGCTTTCGCCGACTACATCGCCGGCAAGGGCGAGGCCGGGGCGAGGGATGCCGGACGGCTGCGCTTGGAGGGCAAGGACTACGTCGTGCAGGAAGGCGACGTCATGCACTTCCGCTTCAACGTCTAGGCGGTGCTGACAGCTAGTCTTGCCGGTCGCCGCACAGGATCCGTGAAGCCGTCGCCTGTGAAGAGGGGGCAGGGGAGCAGGCTTGGCCAGCAGGGCAAGCACTACGATTGGCTCGAATGTTTGACACTCCGGGGCCAGGGTAAGGACAATGCGCGCCCTCGTGGAAAGGTAGCTCAGCTGGTTAGAGCACGGCACTCATAATGCCGGGGTCGAGGGTTCGAGTCCCTCCCTTTCCACCAATAGAATCAGCGTGATACCGAGGCAGGGCGAATTTGCCTCGCCGCCGTAAGCGCAGGGTAAGCGCAAGACTCGCTCCTTTTTTGTTTTTGACCTAGATATCCAGGCATTTTTGAATGTGCTTATAAGCGCAACTCCAAGACGGACGGATTCCCAAAAAGCGGAATTTGGCCGGCTAGTTCCTCTTCTTCCCTAACCACGATCGAGTCCACGCGGTAGGCCCTTACTGCCGGAAGGCCTTCCCACTGAAGGCGCATGGTGAGAGTGAGAAGAGGCCTCTCATTGAGTTTCGCGACCGCTTCGCGCCGCTGATCCGGCGCAAGGTGCGCATAGCGCAGCGACATGCCGACTGAGCCATGACCCAGTAAATCGCGCACCGTGTTCAGGGGAACACCCTGCTGGACAAGGCGCGAAGCAAAGTGATGCCGCAGATCGTGCCAGCGGAATTTGCTGATCCTGGCTCGCTTTAGGACCGTTTCCCACGCGGTCTGAAATCCGACGACATGAAAGACACGCGCTCCAGCTCCGGCCTGTTCGCGCCAGTCCCGCAGCACTCGGACCGCTTCGTCATTGAGTGGCACATGCCGGGTCTGGCGACTCTTGGAATTCCTACCCTCGACGGTGATGAGCCGACGGTCGAGGTCCACCGAACCCCAGCGCAACTTGAGAGCTTCACCGCGCCGCAGTCCGGTGTTCATTGATAGGAGGACGGCGGGCGTCAGGTGATCGCCGAAGTGCATCTGGGGCAGCAGCAGCTCGTTGCGTGCTTGCCGACTGTTGTTGGCAAGTGTGCGCCGATTCTGTATTTCCTCATCGCGCGCCTTTAGCGCGTCCCGAAGGCGCGTTTCCTCGGCCTGATCAAGAAAGCGCACCTTGCCTCTGCGATCAACGCGCGGCTTGTCGACGCGCCGCACAGGATTTTCTGTCAGCTCACCCGCTTTCACTGCACGTCTGAGTACGCTTGAGAGCGTGAATAGATCGCGTAAGACAGTTGAGGGACTGCGGCCCTCATTCAGGCGCCGCACCTTCCACGCCTCAATGCGTTCAACCGTTATGGCAGTGAGCGGTTCGGGATACCAGGTTCTGAAGTGCCGATGCAGTTTCTCGAGTGCGTCAGCAGCTGTGCGCGGACGGCTGGCGTGGACCCAGGTCGTGTACGTCTCGGCGATGAACATTCCAAGGGTGATGCCGTCAGTTCCGCCGAGACCTTGCAACGGATGGCGGCCATGCGCCACATTACCGAGGACGATCTGACACCGCTCCCGCGCCTCATCGGGGTCGATTGACCCCGCATGGCCTAATGCAACACGCCGATTTCTGCCGAACCGGGCGTAGTAGGATCGGACCCCGCTGGGCTGCACCCGCAAGGTGAAACCAGACAGCCGGCTGTCGTAGATTTCGAATGGCTTGCGCTTCGGCTGAGATTCATTGTCGGCAAGGAGTGTCGGGCCGATAAATCGTTGCATGGGCAATCTCCTCCAGAACGAACTGAGAAAACGAGGCCCCCGGGGACGGGTGCGTATATGTGTGCGGTCGAAACGAGATAGCATCCGAAGGTCGACCCGGTACCTGATGGTGGCGGCTCGCCAACAGACGCGAACGTCAAATCATAGCGTCGAGCTTCAAGTTGCTTCGTAATGGAAACTTCTAAAGATCAATCCGTTAGCTCGATTTCGGACCTGATTGGCTGTGCCCGGGATCCGACTCCGCGAACGCCGCCGCGGTTAGCTCGATGTCGGCACGTGCGATCTTGAGGGCGTGCGACGCAGACCGCCATCGCCGTGTCTCGTGCAGGACTTCCGCAACGATCGCGGCTCCCCGATCCTTTGATCCCACATACCACTCAGAAGTCTCGATGACGGTCGCGAGGCTCGGGCGGTTATCAGACTCGTCAATGTTCAGGACGTGATCGGCTCGGTCGATGTTGGGATTCAGATCAAATGCAGGGGCGACGCGCCAGCCGGTTGGGGTGAGAATAAACCCATGGTTCCTTAAGTGATCATCGCGGTTGCCGATCGCTACGTTGAACGCGACTCGCCGGAAGAGCTGCTCGAGATCCGAGGCGATGTGATCCTTGGCTCCGCGCGCGTGCAAAAACTCCGCGAGCTCAAGGTAACTCGTGCCTTCGCTCTGGTCCTTGCGCAGCAGGGCCATCGCGGAGGCATAGAAGCGCCGTCGGACACCTGAGCGGTCGAAGCGCTGCACGCAGAAGGTGTGGTAGTCGCCGCTAAAGCGACGCAGCTCCGAGGCTGGCACGTCGATTCCGGCTCGGGCCGCCAGTCGCTGCGCGAGCGCCTCCCAGGCGCCAACGTCGCGGGTGTCATCGTGGGCGGGAAACTTCGCGATCCATAAGCTGCCGTTCGTTTCCGTGAAGCTGGCCTTCGGCCGTGCACCGCCTAGGGAAGCCCCCGGTGCTACGAGGACTTTCAGCCACCGACGCAGCGCCGCGAGATCGTCGATGTGCTTCGCGGTGATCTCCCGCGCCACGACCTCGAGTTCCTTAAGACTCGCGACGGGCGGCACGGTTAAGGTCTCGTGCGCGAGAAAGGCCTCCTCGTCGGGGCGGCGATAGCGCAACGCGCCCTGGCGGTTCGCGTCTTCGACGCCCAAGAGAAAGTCCCACGCATAGAGTGTCCTGGGCTTCCGGTCTTCATCCTTTGCCGCAAGCGCTTCGCGGCGCTTCATGAGGGTCTGCCCCCAGCGATCGGGCGCCGAGTCGTCGAAGACACGAAAGTTGCCCGCTTCGGCGTTCGGGTAGTAGGTCCCTTCGCCCAAGGAGAGATCGGGGTCAAGCGCGAAGGCCTGAGGATTCTTGAGCCACGCCGGCTCGTAGCTGAAGCGTAGCGTCCCGCGATCGTGGGAGAGGGTGCCGACGCGCGTGCGCTCGAGAAAGTCGGCATCCAGCCACACTTCCACCTCATTCGTCACGGCGCACGCTCCTTGTGTCGGTGAGTCTAGGTGCGCGCGCACCGCGGCGCCTGCGTAGCGGGAGCGCCTGGTCCTGGAGGAGCCTGCCTGCTTTGTCGTCGCGCGCGAGCGCTTCGAGGTCGCCCTCGAGTCCCAGCACGGAGAGAATCCGTAACAGGGTTCCGAGCGCGATCGCGGGACTTCCGGCTTCCGCCCGAAAGAGCGTCATCCGCGAGATGCCGGCACGCTGACAAGTAAGGTCGATGGTGAGCTTGCGGCGCAGGCGCGCGAGCCTCAGGCGCTCACCGAGCGCTGCGAGGATGCGCTTTTGGGACGGGTAGAAGGGGGGCTGTTTGGCTGGCATGTCTCACAAAATAGACTAATAACTATATTTAGTCTATAACGCGATACAAAGCAGTCTCTGAAGCTTTTGCTAAGTCTTTGACCGGCAGGGGCTCTTGCCACCTTAAAGACTGGCGGGCCCTTTTACCTGTCCGCGCGACTTTCCCGACGTGGTGCGCCGGACTTGGCCGCCCATTTCCAAGGGCACCAATGACTTGGGTTTTTCAGTGAGATCGCATGCAAGGGTACGACAGACATGATCTGAGGCTCCCGGCTTAAAGTGTGCCGCTGCAGAGGGCGAGAACGGCGTATGCAGCTGGGAAAGAGTGGATTCCTCTATGGCGCGCTGTTGGCGCTGGTGTCGGTAGTCATCTCCAGTGCTGCCGCTGGGACCGTGCAACCTTCACGCGTCTGGACCTTCGAATTGAAGGAGAGCGGCACTTACAAGGTGCAGATCTCGCACGCGAGAGGCAGTGAACCTGCAGGGACGAAGGTCAGCTATACGATCGACGTTGGCGGCGAGACGCAGTCGCGCGATCTCGATCTATTCACTGACCACCCATTTATTCCGCTGGTGATGTCGATTCCCGCTCCAAAAACCATGCGCGTAACGGTCTCGGGGCTCTCGGACGAGGGACTGCGCAAAACAGAAGTGTACGTCTACGATGCGGACTCGCAATTTCCTGGCGAGTACTACGACCCAAGGAAAGGAATCGAGCTGAAGGAAGCGCAACGCATACGCTCAATGCTTGCGCAGCCCGAGTCTTCGATCGATTTGGCCAAGGTAAAAATAGCCGTCGATCGCATGGTTGATCCGAGCATAAACGCTGCGGCCACACAGCAGAAGATTGATGCGATTGTGGAGCGGATTCGGGCAATGCCCGAGTACGGACCAACCAGCGAGGCAAAGCTCGCGACCCTTCGGCGCTACATTTATGAACCGGGTGCGTGGAACGACGGGCGGCCGTTTCGATATGACCTTGACGACCCGTTCGGGAAGAAGCTTTCAAATAAGCTGCTGGCAACCTATCTTGCCACCAAGAAAGGCAATTGCTGCAGGATTTCCTCGTTGAGGACCGCCCGATTTCCCGAGTTGGGACCCACCTGAGAGGGTCACTGGCGGAGCCGAAGGCGACGATTCTTACGCGTCCTTTTTCTTGCTGGCAAGTTTTCGTGCTTT
>Ga0302326_10002248_pt1 | contig 47257 bp, 43 predicted proteins | sample Palsa_T0_3_FD_202264 | JGI IMG/M metagenome (GOLD analysis project Ga0302326, IMG submission 202264) | Peat permafrost microbial communities from Stordalen Mire near Abisko, Sweden - Palsa_T0_3 | ecosystem: Environmental > Terrestrial > Soil > Palsa > Peat permafrost | place: Sweden: Abisko... | reverse complement strand
TAGCGGCGCTCGCGGCTTTGCAACAGCGGTTCGGCGACCTGTAGGCTCCCGCGCGGATGCGACTTGCGATGCATGCCTTCGCGGAACTTTTACCCGGCCGCCGCATTGCGTCAGACAAAGGGAGAATATATGTCCGAAGCTTTTGAGTGTTTTATTTGCCGCAAGGTGATGGCGATATTCGGCGCCGATCCCAGTAGATGCCCCGGTTGCGGCTCCGTCCACGGTAAGTCAATCGCAAAGCATCACGTGGGCGGCAAGACGAAGACTCGCGGTGCCGGCGTGCGTGCGCGCCGCCCGGCAAAAAAGTAGTCGAGCTCATCAGCCAGCCGCCGACGGATCTCTTTTCACCCTGCTGCTGGAAGTTCTCGCGCGAACTTAGGCGTTGATATGCGTCTCTTGCGCGATCATTTCCTCGAGACGCTCGAGGTCCGGCACCAGAGGCGTTTCATTCACCATGCGGATCTGGCAGACGATCGGCGCGCGCTCTTCAATGGCGCGTGAATTATCCGGCCTGACCACATCCGAGCTGACGCGCACGAGCTGCGGGAAGCCCTGTGACACGATGCCGAAGTAGCCGCCCTCCAGACGCGAGCCGATGCAGTGAAAGATGACGATGCGCGTGCGCCCCGAGGCCGGCGGAATCATCTGTCCGCAGGCCCCCTCGAAGGAGACGAGCGGCACCTGACGGCCGGTCCAGGCGACCGTGCCGATGTACCACGGCGGCGCGCCGGTCATCTCCGAGGGCGTATGGAAACCGATGACCTCCGCGACGCAGGCGCGCGGAATGATGAGCCTGCCCTCGACGAGCGGGATCAGCAGGCTATAAACCTCTTGGACTCTTTCGGCCATCGCTTGCCTATTTAGTTGACGTGCGCTTCGGCGAGCTTGCGCGAGTTCTGCGTCGCGCGGTGCCGCTCGACGAGCGGCGCAATCGCATCGAGCAGCTGCGCCTCCTGATAGGGCTTGCCCAGATAGTCATCGACGCCGATCTCGATGGCGCGCGCGCGGTGCTTCTCTCCGGAGCGCGAGGTGATCATGATGATCGGCACATCCCGCAGGCGCGGATCGTTGCGCACGTGCGCCGCGACCTCATAGCCGTCCATGCGCGGCATTTCGATGTCGAGCAGGATGATGTCGGGGATGTGGTCCTGCAGCAGCGTGACCGCGTCCATGCCGTCGCGCGCCGTCAGCACGCGCATGCCGTTCCTCTCCAGGAGCCGCTGCGTCACGCGCCGCACGGTGATGGAGTCGTCGACCACCATGGCAAAGACGCGCCGGTCGCCGCGATCGCGCGCCACGAGCGGCTGCGCACGTACGCGCCATTCGCTGCGCACCAGCGCCCCGATGTCAAGAATGATGACGATGCGCCCATCTCCGAGGATGGTGGCGCCTGAGATGCCGCGGATCGCGGAGATCTGCGGGCCGACCGACTTCACGACGATCTCGCGGCTGCCGATGAGCTCGTCGGTGATGAGTGCGGTGGAGTGCTCGCCGGCGCGCACCAGCACCACCGGAATCGTCACGTCCTGCTCGGGCAGCGGCGCGGGCTCAAGGCCTACGAAGGTAGCCAATGATTGAAAGCGATACTTCTGCCCGCCCGACTCAAAGACCGGCGCGTCCGCACCCAGATGGGCCTGCACCTCGGCCTTCGGCAGCCGGAGGACTCCTTCGACCGTCGGCAACGGCAGCGCGTAGTACTCCTGCTCGGTGCGCACCACGAGCGCGTGGCTGATCGCGAGAGTAAATGGCAGGCGGATGGTGAAGGTCGTGCCCTCGCCCGCGATCGACTCCATGTTGAGCGCGCCGCCCAGGCGTTTGATCTCCGTCGCAACGATGTCCATGCCGACGCCGCGCCCGGCCTGCTGCGTGATGTAGCCTGCGGTGGAGAATCCGGGCTCGAGAATGAGCTGCATCGCATCCTCATCGCTCAGCGGCTGCTCCGCGCCGACGAGACCGAGCGCGATGCCCTTGTCGCGAATCGCGCGCAAATTCATGCCGCCGCCGTCATCGCTCAGGCGTACCAGAACTTCCGCTCCCTCGCGGCGCAGCTCGAGGCGAATGCGGCCGATGTCGGGTTTGCCACGCGCGAGGCGCGCCTCGGGCGACTCGATCCCGTGCACGACGGCATTGCGCAGCATGTGCTCGAAAGGCGGCAACATGCGCTCGAGCACCTGGCGGTCGAGTTCGCCCGCGGCGCCCTCCACGATGAGCTCTGCACGTTTGCCGCTGTCGGATGCGGCCTGCCGCACGATACGGGCAAGGCGCTGCACGTGGCGCTGAAAGGGCACCATCCGCGTGCGCATCAAACCGTTCTGCAGCTCCGTGATCGTGCGGGCCTGCTGGGTGAGGAGGTTCTGGGCTTCCTGGGTGAGCGTCTCCAGGAGCTGCTGGATGCTCGCGACATCGCTCGCGGTCTCGGCCAGCGCACGCGAGAATTGCTGGATTGAGGAGTAGCGATCCAGCTCCAGCGGATCAAAGTCGCCGCGATGGCTGCCGCCTTTCTCCTCGTGCCCGTGCAGGATCTGCGTCTCGGTCTCGATCTCGAGCTTGCGCAGCTGCTCCTTCAGGCGCGTCACCGTGCGTGACAGCTCGCCCAAATTGAAATCGATCGATCCCAGCTGCTGCTCGAGGCGCGCGCGCGCAATGCTGACCTCGCCCGAGGTATTGAGCATGTGATCCAGAAGCTCGGCATCCACACGCGCCATCTCGGGTCGGTCTCCCGGCGGCACGGGCTCCCGGCCCGGCGGCACGAGTTGCGGCGGCAAGAGGATGTCCTCTGCCGTCGCGGCAGGTGCGGCGGCTGGCATGGACGCGGCCGGCACTGGCGCAGATGGCGCGACCACGAATGGCGCGGGCTCAGGTTGCAGCGGCGCGGGCGGCATTGCGGCTATCGGCTCGGCAATGAATTCCTGCGCCACAGGAGCTCCGTCAGGCACGAAGCTCGTATCGGGCACGTCGGATTCGTTGAGCGCCAGCTGCTCGGCGGTCCACTCGTACGAGGGCACCTCGGCCTCGGGAGCGACGGAATCGGCTGGCGCCGGTTCAAGTGCTGCCGCGGGCAGAATTTCCCCGGCAGGCGCCGAGATCTCATCCCGTGAGGCCGGCACTTCGGCTGCGGGCTCGGGCATCTCAAATACGGGCGCCGCCGCGTCGGTGGCGGGAGCCTCTGGCTCCGTCACGGTCGCCGGCATCTGCGCCGTGGATTCCAGAATCTCCGCAACGACCGCCTGCAGCTCCTGGGCTTCCGGCGTGGGAGCCGCTTGCGACAATGCCTGGATACGCTCAATCGCGGCAGCCGCCGATGACAGTCCCCGGCCCATCGCGACGGCGTCACGCATGCGCGCGAGCTCATCAATACTCACCTGCAGCACATCGAAGGTCGGCGGAGTTGCGGCTACCGCGCCCTGATCGATCTGCAGCACCAGCGTTTCAAGCTCGTGGCTCAAGTCGCCCATGGGCTGAATGCCGGCCATGCGCGCGCCGCCCTTCAAAGTGTGCAGCGGGCGCTGCAGCGCACCGCGCAACTCGGCGCTTTCAGGGTCCGCGCGCCACGCAGCGATCGCAGCCTCTGCGCTCTCGAGAAGCTCGGTCGCCTCTTCGGTAAAGATGCTCGCGATTTCGGGATCAAACTGCGCCACGGGCTCGGCGGGCGGTGGCGCCTGCTGCGCCGCCCGCTCGGCGTGCGCGGCGTCGGCGATGCGCCGGTCGAGCGCGGAATGCGCGTGCGCGATGCGCTGCAGAAGGCTCTCGTGCGAGAGGAAGAATCCGGTCGACTCATTCAAGTTGCTCGCCACCGACTCCATGGCCGCCATGGCGTCCGCGAGCAGAATGAGATCGCCGTCCTCAAGACCGAGCGAGCTTTCATAGGCCTTGCGCAACCACTGATCGAGCGGTTGCGCGATCCTGATGCCATGCCGCGCCTCGGCCATGTTGGAGCTGCCGAAGAGCGTATGCACGGCGCGATAGATCTCCTCCGGCAAAGTATGCGGCGGGGAGGCGCTGCCTTCGCGCTCCAAATAGGCACGCACGGCCGAGACATGCGCGCTCGTCTCGCGCGCATAGATATCGGCCAGCACGGCATCAGCACCGAATGCGGCAGGCTCGGGCACCTCGGGCGCGGCAGCCGCGCTCGCCACGGTCGCAGGCTCGGGCGCGGGCATCTCGGCGCTCGGCGCGCTTGCGGGCTCGGCAGGCGGCTCCGCGACCGGCGCCGGTGTCGGTGCGGGCGCCGATACCTCAGCAGGTGTGGGTGTAGCGGGTGCGGGTGCGGGCGCAGCAGCGGCGGCATCCGATTGATTGGCCGCCAGCGCATTGGCGCGCAGCAGAATCGAAGCGCCGTCATGCGCTTGCGCCTCGCCCGTCTCGAGCTGATCAATCAGTTTTGGCAGCGTCGTCACCGCGCTGTTCAGCGTTGCCACGATGGGCTGCGTGCGCGACAGGGTATTGTCGAGAAGTCGGTTGACGAGATTCTCGATCGACCAGGAGAATTCAGCGAGCTCGCGCGCGCCGACCATGCGGCCGCTGCCCTTCAAGGTATGGAAAGAGCGCCGCACGGTGGCGAGCGCCTCGCGATCGAGCGGGTTCTGCTCCCAGTCGTGAAAATAGCGCGTGATCTTCTGCAGCTCCTCGCGGGCCTCCTCGATGAAGAGCTTGAGAAGCTCAGGATCCGCCGTGTCCGCAAAGGCGACGGTTGCAGGCTCGCGCGCCGGCAGGATGGGCAGCACCGGATGAGTGCCGGTCAATACCACCTGCGGCGTCTCCTCCCCCGAGCGCGCCAGCTGCACCGTGCGCGCAAACGAGCCCGGCGAAAGCGCTTCCACCGTCGGCACGACGGGCGTGGGCTCCGATGCGAGCGCGCGCAGCGAGCTCTCCGCGTTATCGAGCATGTACCAGGGGTCGCTGCGCCCGGACTGCAGCGTCTCCATGTAGTACTCGACGCTGACGATCGAGTCGGCGAGCCGATCGAGCGAGCCCAGCGTCAATGCGCGCCCGCCCGGTTGCATGACGCGCCGCAACTGCACGCCGATCGCCTCGACGATCTCAACCGCGCGCGTCTTGCCGAGCATCAGGAGGCCGGCCTTCAGCCCGCGCATCAGCTCCTGCCAGCTATCAAGACCCGCCGCATCGATCGCGCCGACCACCGCCTGAGTGACCGCCTCTTTGATGCGCGCAAGATTGAGGATGCACTCGCGCAGCACGGCGCCCTGCACCTGCTGGAACTCCGCGTCTTCGTCGCGTCCGGGCATTTGCGACTTCGGCAGGATCATGCCCACGAGCTGATCGTCGAGCTTGTCCTCGACGCCGATGAGCGTGGCCGCGATCTCAACGAGGAGCGCCTCTTCGGGCTTCAATTCACCGGATACGATCTGATCCAGGCGCCGGGTCTCGCGCATGATGTTGGCGCGCAGCTCGCCTAAGCCCAAAACTCCGAGCGTGTCGGCAATCTTGCGCAGGAGCGCCGCTTGCGAGCCAAGCTCGCGCGGCTGGCCCGAGCCGCGACGCACGAAGATATCGAGGACGTCTTTGACCTTGGAGAGATCCTCGCGAATGGCGGCCGCCACCGTCTGCATGAGCTTGACGGAAGGGGCGGAGAGATTCTCGCGCTCCTCCTCGATGTTCTCATCCACCGGCAAGAGCTCGGAGAGGCGAAACGAGGCGCGCACCGCGACCGCCCGTGGACCGGTGGTCTCGGTGCGGCCGACGTAGTAGAGGAGATTATTGAGGAGCTCCACGGGCGGTGACTGCGAGTAGCGCGACTCGCCCTCCTCGTAGAGCCGCTTGATCTCGCGGTCCGCCAGCCCCAAGAGGCGCTTGACGGAGACACCGCCCTCGAGGGCGCCTTCCTGCAGCGCCTCGATCACCGCGCCGACCACCCACCACAACTGGAACACCGGCTGATGGGTCGCAATCTGCTCAATCTTGCTCGACACCGCCGCCAGGATCTCGAGGTTCTGCTCGATGCGCTCGCCGCGGATCCAGCCGATGAGACCGACCTGGAATCGCGTACGCAGCCGCCGTCCCCATTGCTCCACCGTCAGCGGCAGCTCACCCGGACCGACGGGCAGGGGCTGCGCCTGCTTGTCGGACTTGAGATTCAAGAGGAGCAGCGTGCCCTCGGAGAGGAGCGAGCTGCCGCGCACCGCGCGCAGATCATTGAGGAGTGGCAGCAGAACGAGCGCAAGATCGCGACCGCCGGCGAGCACGCGCTCGAGGTAGCTCGGCAGCTGCACCATCGCGCGCATCAGCGCATCCAGACTCTCCGCCTGGCTCTTGCGCTCCGCGGCGGTGGCGAGGAGATAACGCGCCACGTGCTCCATTTCCTCGGCGAGCAGCGCCGCCCCGTAGATCTCGAGCACCCGCAGCACGCCCTGCACCTGGTGCAGCTCGCGGGCGCAGCGCTCGAGAAGCGCGAAGTTGAGCGGCTGCTCGACGTAGCTTTCGAGCGCGTTGCGCGCCTCGCCGAGCGTCGCATTCAGCTCCCGGCCGACGAAATCGAAGGTTTGCGAGGCAACGTCCGCCATGGCAATAAGGCCTAAGAGCCGCCTACCGCCGGCCGCAGGCCGCGCGTCAGTTTGGCCTCCTCCGGTGCGCGGAAACTTCCGGTCGTGGGCGCGAGCGGCTCGGGCGCCGGTGCGCCCGGCAGACGGAAGCCCGAGGCGGAACGGCGCAGGCCGGCCGAGAGCTCGGCAAGCTTGGCGATCGCACCGGAAGTTGCACTCGTCGAGTCCGCCGTCTGGGCGCTGATTTCCTTCAGCACCTGCATGTTGCGGGCGATGGCCTGCGCGGCGGAAGTCTGCTGGCGCGCGCTCGCCGATATGTTCTGCACCAGGCTTGCGATCTGATTGGAGACCTGTTCGATCTCCTCCAGCGCCGCGCCCGCATTCTCGGCGAGGAGCGCGCCGCCGACGACGTCGGTGGTGCTGCGCTCCATCGACACGACCGCCTCATTGGTGTCCGTCTGAATGGTGCGCACCAGCACTTCGATCTGCTTGGTCGCATTCGCCGCGCGCTCCGCCAGGCGCTGCACTTCGTCCGCGACCACCGCGAAGCCGCGTCCGGCTTCCCCGGCCATCGATGCCTGGATCGAGGCATTCAGCGCAAGGATGTTGGTCTGCTCGGCGATGTCATTGATGAGCTCGACGATGTTGCCGATTTCCTGGGAGCTCTCGCCCAGGCGCTTGATGCGCTTGGAAGTCTCCTGGATGGTCTCGCGAATGGCGTTCATGCCGTCGATGGTGCGGCGCACGGCATCCCCGCCCTTGTGCGCGACTTCCACCGAGTGCCGCGCCACATCCGCGGCGCGCTCGGCATTGCCCGAAACTTCCTCGGTCGAGGAGGCCATGCCGCCCGCCGACTCGGTCGCGGAGGCAATCTGCTTCGACTGCGCACCGCTCGCCTTCGCCAGGTGCTGCGCGAGGGCCTGCGTCTGGCGCGTTGCGCCATCGACCTGGATCGATGAGTGATTGATCGTGATCACGAGCCCGCGCAGGGCCTCGACCGCGTAGTTGATGGAGTCCGCGATGGCGCCAGTGATGTCTTCGGTGACCGTCGCCTGCACGGTCAAATCCCCGTCGGCAAGGCTTGAGAGCTCATCGAGGAGACGCAGGATGGCCTGCTGGCTGCGCTCGTTCTCCACGCGCTGCGCATCAACGGCCAGGCGCTGCCGATTGGCGCTGTCGCGCTGCTCGCGCACGTTGATCCAAACGACGGCCAGCACGACGAGCGCTGACGCCGCCGGCACCAGCGGCACCCACCACTGCAGCGCATAGTTCGGCAGCATCCCGTGCGCAAGTAGACACGCCCCCGCGGCAAACGCGATGAGGGCGATCGCCGCCGCGACCCAAACGTCGATGGAACGAGTCAAGCAGCGGCCTCCGTGAAAGATGCGCTCTCGAGCAACTGTCGCAGGCTCAACACCGGCCACTGTTCGCTGCCGCGGCGAAAGGCGCCCGCAAGATAGCGGTCACACTGCGCGAGCGTCTGCGGCGCATCGCCTGAGAATTCATTTTCCGCGAAGCGCCGGAATCCCAATACCTCATCGACCACGAGGCCAGCCGGAATATCCCGATGATTGACCACGAGAATGCGCGTGTTGCGCGTAAGCACGGTGGCGCTGCCGCCCAGGAACTGCCGCAGATCAATGACCGCGAGGAGATGGCCGCGGACGTTGGCGAGCCCCTTGACCCAACTCTTCGCTCCCGGCACGCGCGTTAAGGAGGGCGGCACGCTCGACACTTCGCGGGTCTCCTCGCGCGCGACGAGATACAGCTCGCCCGCGATGCGCAGGGCGACGCCCACCCACTCGCGCCCGACGGCGCCGTCGTGACTGACCTGCGCCGATACCGAGCGCCCGCGCCGCTCGAGTTCCGCCAGCAGCTCGTACGGCCGGTCGCGCAGTGATTTGAGAGCAACTTCCGCCATCAGGGCGCCAATGATTCAGACGGCAAGCGCGGCCTGCGCCTTCGCAACGAGCTGATCGGGAGATACGGGTTTGACCATGTAATCGACGGCTCCCTGGCGCAGGCCCCAGATGCGATCGGTCTGCTGGCCCTTGGAGGTCACCATGATGATCGGAATGGCGCGCGTCTTCGGATCGTTCGCCAGAGCGCGGGTGGCCTGATAGCCGTTCATTCCGGGCATCACGATATCCATGAAAATGAGATCAGGGCTCATCTCGCGCGCAAGACGTATGCCCTCGGCGCCATCGGCGGCGGCCGCGGTACGGTAGCCGTGGCGTTCCAGTGCTTTTTGCATGACATGCATCTCGGTCGGTGAGTCGTCCACGATGAGTATGAGCGGCATGACCCTTATCTCCCGATATGCGTCTCGATCGCGTTCAACAGCTCATCTTTCGTAAACGGCTTCGTCAGGTAGTGCTCGGAGCCGACGATGCGCCCACGTGCACGATCGAAGAGCCCGTCCTTCGAAGACAGCATGATCACCGGAATCTGACGGAAAACCTTGTTGTGCTTGATGAGCGAGCAGGTCTGATAACCATCCAGTCGCGGCATCATGATATCAACGAACACGATGTCGGGTTGATGGTCGGCGATTTTCGCAAGCGCATCAAACCCGTCGATCGCGGTGAACACCTCGCAACCTTCCTTCGCGAGCAGCGTTTCGGCCGTTCTGCGGATCGTTTTGCTGTCGTCGATCACTAGAACCTTCAAGCCCTGGAGCTTCGAGTTGCTGCCCGTCACGGTGCTGAGAACTCCTGCCATTGACATGTGGGGTACGCGCGCGAAGTGAGATGGAATCCGAGCGCAGTTTTTAACATATAGGTAAACCCCCTGCTATGCCACGCCCGTCACGTTTTTGCGAGTTAAGCGCGCGGCTTCGCTAGAGTTTTACGCCGCTTCGACATATTCGCCTCGGTGTTAATCATAATCCCAAAGCTTCCGCTACCATCTGACTCCATGAAAGCATCGCGCCGTTTGGCCGTCGTCATGGATCCGATCGGAGAGATCACCTACGCGAAGGACTCCACCCTTGCGATGCTGATCGCCGCCCAGGCGCGCGGCTTCGAATTGTCTTACCTCGAGCAGCGCGACCTCTTCCTGCGCGACGGCATAGCTTGCGCACGCCTGCGCGCCTTGAGCGTGCACGCCGATCCACTGTCCTGGGCGACGCTCGGCGAGCCACACGTCGCCCCCTTGGGGGAGTTCGATTGCATTCTCATGCGCAAGGACCCGCCGTTCGACATGGAGTACGTCTATTCGACGTACATCCTCGAGCGCGCCCACGATCAGGGCGCCCTCGTCGTCAACCATCCGCGCGGCCTGCGCGACATGAACGAGAAGGTCTACACCGCCTGGTTTCCCGAGTGCTGCGCGCCGACCCTCATCACGCGCGATATGGGCGATATGGACGCCTTTCTGCACGAAGAGGGCAAGATCGTCTGCAAGCCGCTCGACGGCATGGGGGGCCGCTCGATCTTCGTGGTCGAGCGCGACGACAAGAACAGGCACGTGATCTTCGAGACCCTAAGCGAGTACGGCCGCCGCTTCATCATCGTGCAGCGCTATCTGCCCGAGATTTCACAAAGCGGTGACTCGCGCATTCTCCTCATCGAGGGAGAGCCGGTGGAATTCGCCCTCGCGCGCATTCCGGCGGCCACGGATCATCGCGGCAATCTCGCCGCCGGTGCCAAGGGCGTCGGCCGTGCGCTCAACGAGCGCGACCGCTGGCTCGCCCGGCAGATCGGACCTAAGCTTGCGCGCGAGGGCATGATGTTCGTGGGGCTTGACGTGATCGGCGGCTTTGTCACCGAGATCAATGTGACGAGCCCGACGGGTATCCGCGAGCTCGACAAGCAGTTCGGCACCGATATTGGGGCGCAGCTGATGGCCGCCGTGGAACGGCGGCTCGCGGCACGCTAGAGGAACGCGACCTTCGACACGAATGCCCCCGCTCGCGCCCCGCTATACTCGCCGCCCCACGCTCGCACGCGCCGGTTAGGTCATCCGTGACATCGAGGGCTTTGGCAGTCCGTGAAGGGGTCGCTCCGGTGCGCGACCGGCTGCTCGTCACCTTCTTTTTTGCCGCGATCGCCCACGCGGTGCTCATTCTCGGCCTCACCTTCAGCGCGGCGGCGGATCAGAGCGCAAGCCCGCCGGGACTGCAGGTGCTCTTGGTTTCGGATGAGCTGCCGGAGTCTGCCAAGAACGACACCGCAACCTATCTCGCGCAGCGCACCCAGCGCGGCTCCGGCAATACCTCCGAGCACGTCGCGCCGCGTAACCGCGCCTCGGCGCTCGCCGTGCCGGAGCAGGCCGGCGCCGACAAGGGCGCGCTCATCGCCGCGCAGGCGGCCGCGCCCGACGACGCCGAGGATCGCGTGCTGACGAGCACCGGCTGGAATCCGCAGGTGCGTTATTTTGCCGAGGACGCAGGTACGGCCACGGCCGAACAGCAGCCCATCCGCCTCGACGGGCGGCGCGCCGACGAGGCAGGGCCCGAGGAGGACACGGGACCTGCGCAACTCGAGGGCCCGAAGCGCGACGAGCTCTGGGTGACTCCGGACTCGCGTGCCGCGAGTCTCGCCCCGTATCTTGATGCGTGGCGTCACAAGGTCGAGCGCATCGGCACGCTGAACTACCCGAGCGCCGCGCGCCGCTCGGGCAAGGCGGCAAGCCCTGTCCTTGAGGTGGCCATCAACGCAAGCGGCGCCCTCGACAAGGCGGTGATCCGTCGGTCAAGCGGCGACCCGGAACTCGATCAGGCTTCCCTTGATATCCTGAAACTTGCGAGCCCCTTCGATCCTTTCCCGCCCGAGCTTGAGCGCCAGTACCACGTGCTGCGCTTCGCCTACGCCTGGCAGTTCGTCGGCGGCCGAGTTCAAGCCGGCGACGTTTCCGCCGTTCCTTGAGCAACCCGGGCCGCATGCCCATACTGAGTGGCATGGGCGACTCGACGTTCACCAACCATCTCTTGATCGCGATGCCGACGTTGAACGACCCCAACTTCGCGCAGGCCGTGACGCTGGTGTGCGAGCACTCGGACAAGGGCGCGCTCGGCATCGTGCTCAACAAACCCCTGCCGATGAAGCTCTCCGATGTTCTCACCCAAATGCAGCTTGAGCCCTCGAGCGGTGAAATCGCGGCTCAGCCGGTGCTGCGCGGCGGCCCCGTGCACACCGATCGCGGCTTCGTACTGCACCGTCCGGGTGGCGAGTGGGACCACACGCATAAGGTGTCCGAGTCCATCCAGGTGACGACTTCACGGGACATCCTCGCGGCCATGGCGCGCGGCGAGGCGCCCGGAGATGCCTTCATTGCGCTCGGCTACGCCGGCTGGGACTCAGGTCAACTCGAACGCGAGATGCGCGACAACGCCTGGCTCTCCATGCCCGCCGATGCGCGCGTCGTCTTTGAGCTGCCGTTTGAGGAGCGCTGGCTTGCGGCGTGGCGCTTCCTCGGCATCAATGTGGATCAGCTGAGCCCGGATTCCGGCCATGCATAGCCGGGCTCGCCCAGCATGCGCATCGCTGCGGGCATGAATGAGATCCGATGCGTCATCGCCTTTGATTTCGGTTTAAAGCGCATCGGCATCGCCGCGGGCGACACGCTCACCCGCACTGCCGGCCCCCGTCCCGCCGTCGCTGTCGGCGCTCATGGCCCCGACTGGAGCGTCATCGCGCGCGAATTGGCTGCGCTGCAGCCGCGGCTTCTGATCGTGGGAGCTCCGTATAATGTCGATGACAGTCCCGGGGCGCTCGCACCTGCGGCGCTCGCCTTCGCCCGTGAGCTCGAGCGCCGCTTCGGTCTGCCGGTTGCGCGGGTCGATGAGCGCTACTCGTCCATCGAGGCGGGCGCGCGGCTTAAATCGCAGCGCGCGGCAGGTGCGCGCCGCCGCATCCGTCGCGAGCACATCGACAGCGCCGCGGCCGCCGTGATTCTCGAGCGCTGGTTCGCGGGGGAGGGAAGAACAAATGAATGATCCGGGCGCGATCGAGCAGCTGCGCACCGATGGGACGCTGCGTCACCTCCTAACCCTCGAGGGCCTGCCGCGCGCGCGCCTCGAAGAGCTTCTCGCACAGGCCCAAAGCTTCGTACGCGCGCCCGGCGAGCGCGTGCGCTCGACGACGACGCTTGCCGGCGTCACGGTCGCCAATCTCTTCACCGAGCCCTCAACCCGCACGCGCGTGTCGTTCGAGCTTGCGGCGAAGCGCCTCGGCGCACAGGTGGTCAATCTTGAGGTGCAGCTGTCCTCGCGCGCCAAGGGCGAGAGCATGCTCGACACCGTCTACACGCTCGAAGCGCTGCACGCCGACGTGCTTGTCATCCGCGAAGCCGAGGCGGGCGTCCTCGGGCTCGTCGCAAGCCACGTGGCGCCGCATGTCAGCGTGCTCTCCGCCGGCGAAGCGCATATCGCCCATCCCACCCAGGGACTCCTGGATGCGCTCACCGTGCGCCAGAGGAAGCCGAAGTTCGAGAATCTGGCCATCGCCATCGTCGGCGACATTCGCCATTCGCGCGTGGCGCGCTCGGCCTATCACGCCTTCCGCGCTCTGGGGGTTCCGGAGCTGCGCATCGTGGCGCCGCCCGCCTTCATGCCGGAGGCCGACGAGTTCGCAGGCGCAACGCGCTTCGGCACTCTGAAGACCGGTCTCAAAGATGCGGACGTGGTCATGATGCTGCGCATTCAAAAAGAGCGCATGACGCAGGCGTCGCTGCCCGACGGCGACCGCTACTTCGCCAAGTTTGGCTTGACCCCCGAGCGCCTGGCGCTCGCCAAGCCCGACGCCATCGTGATGCACCCGCAGCCGATGAACCGCGGCATCGAAATCGCCTCCGACGTCGCCGATGGACCGCAGTCGGTCATACGCGATCAGGTGAGAAACGGCGTTGCCGTACGCATGGCGGTGCTCGCGACCGTCATGCGCGCGTCGGGCGAGCCCGCGTGACTCAGGCCACCCGCGGCACTATCTTCCTCGAGGAAGGGCGCGTCCTTGAGCAAACGGCATTCGACGCCCGGCAGTTCGTGATCCGCATCGAGGCGCCCAAGTGCGCCGCGCATGCAACGCCCGGCAGCTTTGCGCACGTCACCTGCCACGAAACCATCCCCATGCGCCGGCCGCTGTCGCTCATGCGCGCCGCACCACACGCCGGCTGGGTGGAAATCCTCTATAAAATCGAAGGCGCAGGTCTGCAGGCTTTGAGCCTTGCGCGCGCAGGCGATGCACTCTCCATCCTCGGTCCCATCGGCCAGGGCTTCACGGCCCACGCGGAGCGGCCGCGCGCCCTCCTCCTGGGCGGCGGCGTCGGCATCCCGCCGGTCGTATTTCTGGCAGAGCATTTGCTCGCCCGCAAGGACGCGCGCTGGCAGCCTGTCGCCTTCATCGGCTCCGAGGTGCCGTTCCCATTTGAAGCGCGCCACTCAGGCGCACCTCTGGCGGGAATCGCGACGCATGTCAGCGCCAGCATGCCGCTCCTGGAGGACTGGGGAATTACGAGCCGCCTCGCAAGCCGCGCGGGCTTTGCCGGCTGCTTCAAGGGCTTCGTGACCGAGCTTGCGGATGCCTGGCTCGGCACTCTCGCCCCTGAGGAACTCAACGAGGTTGAGATCTTCGCCTGCGGACCCACCGCCATGCTCGCATCGGCCGCGCGCCTCGCGCGCCGCTACGGCGTCGCCTGCCAGGTTTCACTCGAGGAGTTCATGGCCTGCGCCGTCGGCGGCTGCGCCGGCTGCACGGTGCGCGTCGAAACCCCGACTGGGCCTGCCATGAAACGCGTCTGCGTGGACGGGCCGGTGTTTGATGCCTACACGGTGTTTCCCGCGAGCACTTGAGCGTTCGCGGCGGATGGACCCGGCAGGTAAGCGCTGCGCCGTCCGTGGCTCACCTGCCCTGCCGAGTCGCAAACCGTCAATGCAAGAGATTCATGGTGTTGCTTGCATCGTCGACAAAGTAGACGCCGTGCGCGGGATCAAACACGAGGCCGAAGAGTGCGCCGTTGCCGGGCGGCGGACCGCCCGTGTTATCGAGCAGCTTCTTCGCCACCTGCACGCCTTCTGAGTTGATTTCCGTGATGAAGCCATCGGCGCCGTTCACCGTCAGGAGGTGGCCGTCAGTCTCTGCAACCACAAGCCCCAGCGGCGCGTTCAAACTGCCGCCGGCGGACACGGTTGTGCCCGGACCGTCCGCGCTTGTGCGCCCGAGCGGCCGCGTGATGACCGTAATGCGGTCATTGAGCGTGTCGGCGACATAGAGAACGAGCCGGCGCGCGCAGTCCTCATCGCCCTCGCTGCACGTCCCACTCAAGGCGACCCCCGTGGGCCCGAGGACGAGCGCGGCAGGATCCGTGCGTTCCGAGAAGCCTGAGCCTATGAGGGTGAGCGATTCGAGTGTGGGCATCTCGTTCGCTGCGAGCCTGAGGCTCACTCGCACCACGGTGCCCTCATTCACCACCTGCCCTTTGGCGGCCACCGTGCCATACAACACGTTGGTCACAAAGAGCTTCGCCTCGTCGTTGCGCTCAATGGCCGTCATGTCCCACGGGCCGTTGATGAGCGTGCCGTAGAACGTCTCCACGGGCTTACCCATGCTGTCGAGCACGATGAGGCAGCCGGCCTTCATGGTCGCTGAAGTGCCATCGCTCGTGGGCAGGCTGCCGACGATGACCCAGCCTTCGTTCAGCACCACAAGAGCCGTCGTAAGCCCAAGGCCTCCCGGACAGGGGCCGGGCAGTTTTGCGGCATTGAGCGCCGCAAACAGGCTCTGCGTTCCATCGGGCGCGATATCGACGATGGTCGTACCGGTGCCCTGTGCGTTGGAGGAGTTGTTGAAGTTACTGACGAGAATGTGGCCACTTTTCAAGTTGCCCGCCGAGTACTTCACCTGTGCCATGCCGTACGGATTGACATCCCCGTTCGCGGGCACCGTGGTCCCGAGCACACTCACGTGCTTCAGAGCATGGAGGATCGCATCATCGCCCGCGTGTGCGGCGGCGGCGCAAACGAGGCTTCCTGTTGCCAATAGTCCTGCGATGAGCGAGCCCGAGCGCGGCTTCGCCGTGAGTTCCATTTTCATTTGAGTCATCCCCTATTGCAGCGCGGTAAAGTCGGGATGCCGCGGCCTTGGGGGCACGCGGCGCCAAACCGAAGATCACCTCGTGCGTTCCCAGAAACGCCGCAAAGGTTCAAAGGGCTCGATCAAAGATTCGGTTGTTTAGTCTCGCGGGCGCCTGTGCCGGCTGAGTCATTGGCGCGCCGCGCGCGCGGACGGGTTATAAATTCGGACCGACCGCCGTTGGAGTTGGGCTCAACGCACGACGCACCGCCAACGCGTTCACTCACCGATTGAAAGTCCGCTCCCCGAAATTCGAGCGCCTCGTACTCCTCGCGTGGCGACTCAATGAGACTCCTCAAATCCGTTTCGGTCGATCACTCCTGCGCATGCTATACAGTCCGAGACCTCAGGCTTCCGGTACCAGGACCGCCACGTGCTGACCGCCCAGCGCGCCGGTGATTGTGAAATTCCCAACGGGTCCAGGAACTTGCCAAAACCCTCGGACGTGCAACGTGCCGCCGGCGGTACCGGGTCCACTGACGGCCAAATCAGCATCGATCGAGTTGTCCGCGCCCCAAATCACCGTGCCGTTGACTAAAACGTCTGTACTAAATGCGCAATTGGCAAGCGTCGTCGTCCAGCTCGCGCCGAACGTCGTCTGAAACGTTCCGCCTCGCAATCCAACTCCGGTGCCGGACCCAATGATGCTGCGCTGCAGTGCATCGATGGCCGCGGCCACGGCAACCGTCACGACCTTGCGCTCCTTGATCCCAATCTGGTTGGAGCCGCTGGAGGCGACTTGGGCAGGGTGAGCGTAGTAGGCAAGTATCGGAAAATTCCCCACAGCGGGGAACACCAGCTCCGGCGTATCTGCGCAACTCGGATCGCCAGCGGACAATTTTTCAATGAACTTCGCGACTAAGGATTGTGCGCAGAGCGAGTAGCCGACCGTTTCGTGGCCGGCCTCCGGAATCGTGACAAAGGTATAGTGAGGAAAGAGTCCCGCCACGAGCTTCGTTTCCTCAAGCGGCACACGATTGTCGATGTCTCCATCCAAAACGAGCGTCGGCACCGAGGGGTACCGGGGATGCGGCGGCGTGAGCGGCGTGGCGGGCGTGGGTTCTTGCCACCACAGACACCCGAGTCCGGCGTCGCTGAACAAGATGCCCGTGGGAGCCGAATTGGAAAATGGAGCGAAATAGTCCACCGGCAACTCAGCCACGGCCTCGTCGTAACGGCCTCGCCGCTGCGAAATCGACTCGGACCAGTCCCATGCCTGCCCCGTTGTGACGCAGGCCGATGCATAGAAATCGCCGGCGGAAAAGCCCGTTGGATTTCCGGAATCGCCTATATCCGAAAATATTCCCTCTGCATCAAGCCGCAGCAGAGGAGCAGTATCGCCGTAGGTGAGCGCCCGAGCCGCAGCCAGAATTTCGCCGGTGTTGACGAAATTCTCCGGGTAAGTCACTACGAAATTCAGCAGCGCGGTTTCGTCGACGCGCACGTACATGGGGTTGCCGCTCGCATCGAATGTGCTTCCCTCGATCGGATGCTGCTGGATGGACTCGATGAGAGCCGCGAACTCACTCGTAGCACCGGGATGCTCCGGACCACAGAGCAATGAGCGCGCGCAGACCAAGCGCACCATGCGCGGATCCGAATGCGTGCGAAAGCGCAATCTCATGAATTCGTTCGCCCCGGGTGGGCCCAGGGGCGCATCGAGCACCACGGAACGCAGGTGCGCGCCAAAGCGGGTCGCATACGCAACGACGTCCATGCCCCCGTAGGAAGCCCCGAAATAATCAACCTGGTCGTAGCCGAGCGCGGCTCGCACCTCATCCATATCCTGCGCAATGTCGCCACTGCCGTAGCGGCTGGCGGAGTCCCCCAATTGTTCCGCGCAATCCGCTTCCGCCTGAGCCAGCGGTGCTGTGCCATGTTGCAGCTCCGAGCAGTGAATGGTCGCCGAGAGGCCCGTACCGCGATCGTCGATGAGGACCAGATCGTGAACGTCCAGATCCGGGCCGAACAGGTATTGGTCGAAATCGCGCCCCCCAGTGACCGTGGCCCCGGGGCCGCCGAAATTGGCGAATATTGCACTTACGGCCGGGCCGGGGGCGCTATGGACATACTGTTCAAAATAGATCTGGAGAGTTCGACCATTCGGATGGGCATAGTCGAGGGGGACCGTAACGTAACCGCAAACTGCTTGCGGCTCCGGACAAACGGCGGAAATCACATTGGCCGCAGTTGGCGTCGACGCCGCGGCCCGACGAGAAGCCGGGAGCGGTGCAGCGACTGACGAGTGCAAGTGCAAATGCTGCGATGCAGCGGGTTGGCTCTGCAGGTAAGGCGCATCCGCGTTGTGATCCGGAGTCTGCGCGTTAGCGAATGCAGCCATAACGGAGAGCGACGCGACGAGCACGCGATAAATTGTCATGAAATCTCCCCCGGGCCTCTTATTTGAGGCTAGATCGCAAGAAAACGATCGGACCTGCGTCTTGCTCTTCGAGGAGGAGCGTAGTCTCACTGGCCGGCGTGTCAAGCGCCTGATATCAGTACGATGCCAAATTACCGGCACCGCAGGCGCTTCCTAAAACCCATATCAACAGCGCAGTGCGCTTGGCTTCGCGCCGAGCCCTAGCCGAAGTTGATCTTGGCTTCCAGGTTGGTGCGCGAGTCCGCGTTCGCGAGAGCCTCTTCGAGCGTAATGCGATTCTCTTTATAGAGCTCGTGCAGCGCGGAATCGAAGCTCTGCACGCCGCGCTCGCCGCTCGCCGTGATCGCCTCCTTCACGCCCGTGACGTCGCCCTTCTTGACGCGCTCGGAGATGTGCGGCGTGTTGATCATGACCTCGACCGCAGCCACGCGCTTGGCGTCCTTGGCGACGACCAGGCGCTGGCCCATGATCGCCTTCAAATACTGCGACAGGTCGAGAAAGATCTGCGGATGCTGCTCGCGCGGAAACATGTTGATGACGCGGTCGAGAGTCTCGGCGCAGTTGTTGGCGTGCAGGGTTGCGAGCACCAGGTGCCCTGTGCCCGCAAGACTGATGGCCGTCTGCATGCTTTCGCGATCGCGGATTTCGCCGATCAGGATGACGTCCGGGGCAGCGCGCATGATGCCGCGTAGCGCGCCTTCAAAGGTGCGGGTGTCAAGGCCGACCTCGCGCTGGTTGACGATCGAGCGCTTGTTGGTGTGCAGGAACTCGATCGGATCCTCGATCGTGACGATATGGTCGGAGGCGTTCTCGTTTCTGTAGTTGATCATCGCCGCAAGCGTCGTCGACTTGCCTGAACCCGTGGCGCCGACCATCAGCACAAGTCCCCGCTTCAGCATGGCAAGATCGCGCAACACCGCCGGCAGGCCGAGATTCTCCAGGCGCGGCATGTCCGCGGTGATGAAGCGCAGCACGATCGCCGGATAGCCGCGCTGCAGGAAGATGTTGACGCGGAAGCGCCCGAGGCCGTGCTCGGAGAGCGCAAAGTCAATCTCAAAGTCGCGCATGAACTGCTCGCGCTGCGCGGTGTTCATGATCGCGTAGGCCGTCTGGCGCACGGTCTCCGGCGAGAGGATCTGCTTGTTGATCGGGACGATGTGGCCTTCGATCTTGATCTTGATGGGCGCGTTGGGCGTGAAGAAGAGGTCGGACGCGCGCTTCTCCACCATGAGCTTGAAGAGCGGCTTGGTGTTGAACGTCGCAGCGGGCGACGCCAGGGTTGCAAACGGGCCGCTCGCGCCGAGCGCGGGCTGCTGGCCCGTCATTTCACCGAGGAGCGGGTCGACGGGTTCGGTGGGAGACAATTTGGCTTCGCTCGCGGGCATGGGGCTCAAAGTGTCCGTCCCTGCTCTTCTTCGACGATGTGCAGATTGCCCGCGTCATCCACGTTCTTCACTTCGCGCTTGCTCTCGAGTTTGACCCGCAGCCGCAGCTCGTTCTTCGAATCGGCGTTGCGCAGGGCGTCCTCGTAGGAAATCATGCCGGTTTCAAAGAGCTCGAAGAGCGACTGATCGAAGGTCTTCATGCCAAGGCGCGTCGAGCGCGACATGACTTCCTTGATCTCGGAGACGTTGCCTTTGAAGATGAGGTCCTGGATGAGCGGCGAGTTCAGCATGATTTCCATGGCGGCGATACGTCCGGCACCGGACTCGCGCGGAATGAGGCGCTGCGCGACGAGCGCGCGGATGTTGAGCGACAAGTCCATGAGGAGCTGCTCGCGGCGCTCATCGGGGAAGAAGTTGATGATGCGATCAAGCGCCTGGTTGGCGCTGTTCGCATGCAAGGTCGCGAGCACCAGGTGCCCCGTCTCGGCGAACTGGATGCCGTACTCCATCGTCTCGCGGTCGCGGATTTCACCGATCAGAATCACATCCGGCGCCTGGCGTAGAGTGTTCTTCAACGCGCTGTGCCAGGAATCAGTGTCGACGAACACCTCGCGGTGCGTGATGACGCAGCCTTTGTGCTGGTGCACGTATTCGACCGGGTCCTCGATCGTCACGATGTGCCCGCGGGTCTTCTCGTTGCGGTAGCCGACCATGGCGGCAAGGGTCGTCGATTTGCCGGAGCCCGTACCGCCGACGATGATGCACAGACCGCGTTTGGAGAGCACCACGTCCTTCAGAATGACGGGCAGTTCGAGCTCCTCGAACGAGGGGATCTTGGCGTTGATCAGGCGGATGACGCAGCCGGTTGCGCCCTGCTGCACGAAGGCGCTCACGCGGAAGCGGCCGATGCCGGGCGGAGCGATGGCGAAGTTGCATTCCTTGGTGGCGTCGAACTCTTTGGTCTGCCGATCATTCATGATCGCGCGCACCAGAGTTCCGGATTGTTCGGCCGTCAGCGCGCGCTCGCTTTGCGGGCGGATCTCGCCGTCGACTTTGATGGCCGGGGGAAAGCCGCTAGTGATGAAAAGATCCGACGCCTTCTTCTCGATGACGCGCCGCAGTAGATCCTGCATCAGCTTGATGGACTGATCGCGATCCATAGATCTTGTCTCTCTGTCTTACAGAGAGTCCTTGTTTTGAGCCTTGTACCGCGCCTCCTCCTTACTGACGAGGCCCTTGGCAACGAGCTCGACCAAGCACTGGTCGAGTGTCTGCATGCCCTGAGCCTGGCCCGTCTGGATGGAGGAGAACATCTGCGCAACCTTGCCCTCGCGGATGAGATTGCGGATCGCCGGTGTGCCGATCATGATTTCATGCGCCGCGATGCGGCCGCCGCCCGTCTTCTTCATGAGGGTCTGGGAAATGACGGCGCGCAGGCTCTCCGAGAGCATCGAGCGCACCATCTCCTTCTCGGCCGCTGGGAACACATCGACGATACGGTCGATGGTCTTGGCGGCAGAACTCGTATGCAGCGTGCCGAACACCAGATGCCCGGTCTCGGCAGCGGTGAGCGCGAGGCGGATGGTCTCAAGGTCGCGCATTTCACCGACCAGCACCACGTCCGGATCCTCGCGCAGCGCGGAGCGCAGCGCCTCGGTGAACCCGAGCGTGTCGCGATGCACCTCGCGCTGGTTGACGAGGCAGCGCTTGGACTCGTGCACGAACTCGATCGGATCCTCGATCGTGATGATGTGGTCCGGGCGGTTGTCGTTGCAGTGATTCACCATGGCGGCGAGCGTCGTCGACTTGCCCGATCCGGTCGGCCCGGTCACGAGCACAAGTCCGCGCGGCAGCATGCACAGGTCACGGAAGATCTTCGGCGCCGAGAGATCATCGAGACTGAGAATGACCGAGGGAATGTTCCTGAATACCGCGCCCGCGCCGCGGTTCTGGTTGAAGGCATTGACGCGGAAGCGTGCGAGCTTCGGTATCTCGAAGGAGAAATCGGTTTCGAAGAATTCTTCGAAGGCCTTCCTCTGCTTGTCGTTCATGATGTCGTACACCATGCTGTGCACTTCCTTATGGGCAAGCGCAGGCATGTTGACGCGTTTCATGTCGCCGTCCACGCGAATCATCGGTGGCACACCGGCGGACAGGTGCAAATCGGAGGCGTTGTTCTTGACAGCGAACGCCAGGAGTTGCGCGATATCTACGGCCATTAGTACTCCTTGCGAACGACTGACTCCAGCCTAAGACTCCAGCAGACAATACCCTTCGCGAGCGCGAAGGCTGCCGGCGATTACCCGGCATTATAGCGGAGGGGTTCGGCATCCAATATGTTAATGAGTCCGCAGAATTTGCCGGAAAATATCCACCGGGTGCAAGAACGCATCAATCGGGCGGCCACGGAGTGCGCGCGCAGCGTCGACTCGGTCACATTACTGGCGGTGTGCAAGTCCCAGCCGGCCGAAATCGTCCGCGCCGCGGCTCTCGCAGGCCTTGTCGAGTTTGGCGAAAGCTACGTTCAGGAGGCTCTGGCCAAGATCGAGGTCTTGAAGGACCTGTCGCTCATCTGGCACTTCGTCGGCAAAGTCCAAAGCAACAAGACCCGCGACATCGCCGAGAACTTCTCCTGGGTGCACGGCGTTGATCGCCTGCGCACCGCCGAGCGCCTCTCTGCGCAACGGCCGTTCCACGCACCGCAGTTGAATATCTGCCTGCAGGTGAACCTCGACGCCGAAGCTTCCAAGGGCGGAGTTGCACCTCAAGAGGTGCTCGCGCTTGCGGGACAGGTCGCGGCGCTGCCGCGCCTGCGGCTGCGCGGTCTCATGTACATCCCGCCGCTCGATGCGGACATGGGCGCACAACGGCGGCGCTTCGATGAGCTTGCCGCCCTCTTGGCGCGCCTGAATGCCGCCGGCGCAGGCCTGGATACGCTCTCCATGGGCATGAGCGCGGATCTTGAGGCCGCGATCTGCGCGGGCGCCACGATCGTTCGCATCGGCACGGCGCTCTTTGGGGCGAGGACTTGACTGGCATTCGCTACAATCGAAAGCCATGGGTGCTCAATCTGTGGCGATTGCGGGCGGCGGCAGCATGGGCCGAGCGCTCATTAGCGCCCTCCTGCGCCGTGGAATGCTTCCTGAGGACATCCGCGTGGCCGAAGTTTCGCCCGAGGCGCGAGCGAGCCTGACGCGCGATTTTGCGGTGGGCGCATTCGAAGACGCTCGCGAGGCGATCGCAGGCTGTGCCGTGATGGTCATCGCCGTCAAACCGCAGGAGGTCGCCGCGCTCCTCGCACCGCTTAAGCCGCTCGTCGCGGCAACCCGCCCCGTGGTGATTTCCATCGCCGCCGGAATCCGCAGCGCCTCTTTGCAGTCCTGGTGCGGCGCGGATGTGCCGGTGCTGCGTGCCATGCCGAACCGCCCGGCATTCGTGGGGGCGGGCGTGACGGGACTTTTTGCGCCAGCGCAGGTGAGCCGCAAAGCGCGCGACGCAGCGGCGCACCTCATGAGCGCGGTGGGCGAGATCGTGTGGCTCGCAAACGAGGCGTCGCTCGATGTCGTGACGGCGCTCTCCGGCAGCGGACCTGCGTATCTATTCCTCCTCAGCGAAGCGATGATGCATGCCGCCGTGTCGCTCGGGCTCGAGGCCGAGGCGGCACGCAGGCTTGCCGTAGGCACGCTCTACGGGGCGGGCATGCTCGCGCAGGCGAGCGACGGCGACCTTGCGCGCCTGCGCGAGGATGTGACCTCAAAAGGCGGCACCACCGAGGCTGCGCTTGAAGTGTTCGCGGCGGCGGATCTAACGGGGACCGTGATGCAGGCTCTGAAGGCCGCAACCCAGCGCAGCCGCGAGCTCGCCCGTCAATTTGGATAGAGTGTCGCTATGAGCGCATTGATCTACATCATCCAGTCGCTGCTGACGCTTGCCCTGTGCGTGGTGCTCGCACGCCTGCTCCTGCAATGGGCGCGCGCCGATTTCAGAAACCCCATCAGTCAGGCGATCGTGCGCGCGACGAATCCGCTCATCGTGCCGCTGCGGCGCATCCTGCCGCCCATCGGCAGGATTGATACCGCATCCGTGGTGGCCGTCATCCTGGTCGCGATTGTGGAAGTGGTGATCATCACGAGCCTCGCCGGCGTGCCGCTCGATCCGCTGTTCGTGCTGCGCGCGGCTGCGCTTGAGATTGCGCGCACGACGCTGTGGCTCTATTTCTACGCGATTTTCCTGTACGCGCTCATCTCCATGGTGGCACCGGGCGGCTACACGCCGCTGCATTCGCTCCTGATGGCGCTGTGCGAGCCGGTGCTGCGGCCGTTTCGCCGTTTCATTCCGCCGCTCGGCGGAATTGATCTCTCGCCGCTGTGGGCAGGGATCCTGATTCAGGCCATTTTGATTCTGCTGCGCTGAGGCGCGCGCGTGCTGCGCCAATATCTTAGGGCGCGTTTCGCAACGAGAGTCGAGCCCTAAAAATGCGCCCAGCCCACGCGCTGACGCCAAAGCGCGACGCTCCAGCGACGCAAACCCTGGAAAAAAAGGCATTTGAAGCGAGTGCGGCGGCAAGAAATCGCTTGCTAACGCGCGCGCATGTGCTATTTTCCGCGCCGATTCGTTCAGCGCGGAACTAACGCCGCGCTCCCGTGACAACGTTGAGGAGTATCGAACAATGGCGAAAAAAGGTGGCGCTCCGACCAAGTCGGAGATTCTGGTTCAGATTTCGAAGGACACGAGTCTTTCCCGCAAGCAAGTCGGCTCGGTATTCGACTCGCTCGGCGGCGTGATCAAGAAGAGCCTGCGCGGCAACGGTCTATTCACCCTCCCCGGCCTGCTGAAGCTGAAGGTCGTGAAGAAGCCCGCCACGAAGGCGCGTGAAGGCGTCAATCCCTTCACCGGCGAGAAGATGACTTTCAAGGCCAAGCCCGCAAGTAAGAAAGTTCGGGCAGTGCCGCTGAAGAGCCTGAAGGGAATGGTCAATTCCTAAGGCGCCGTAAGGCAATTCGCCAGACTTGGAGAAACCCGGATGAGCCTGTCTCATCCGGGTTTCTCACTCTCCCGTGCGAGCCCCCGCTCGTGCGCAAAATCAAGCACTAAGGCTGCAAGCTCGCGCAGCCGGCCATGAAAAAAATGGCCGACTCCCGGCATGACCTTCACGGTCGGGGCAGGGTTGAGCTGCGCCGCCCATTGCAGCACCGCATCAGGCTCGACGAGCTCATCCATATCTCCCTGCACGATGAGCCACGGGCAATCGGGCGTCTTCGTGTCGCTCACGTCAATGAGCCGCACCGCGGGCGCCACGGTCACGAGGAGTTGAGGAGCGGCGCGCTCCGCGGCGCGTAGCGCGACCGCTCCTCCGAAGGAGAATCCCGCGAGCCACACGGTGGCCCCGGGCCAGCGCTTGCGGCCCTCGGCAACGGCGGCGAGCGCATCCTCGGTTTCGCCGATCCCGTCGGCGTAACTGCCGCTGCTTGCTCCCACGCCGCGAAAGTTGAAGCGGATGGTCGGCGCGCCCAAATCCTGGAAGCTGCGCGCGAGGGTATGCACGACTTTGTTTTGCAGCGTGCCGCCAAAGAGCGGATGGGGGTGGCAGACGACGCCGAAGGCCCTGGGAGCCGTAGCAGGCGGCGCCTCGATCAAGGCTTCGATGGCACCTGCGGGTCCTGCGAGGGTGGCGCGCAGGATGGAGGCGGCCGGCCTACTCGATTCCAAGGAGCTCGATGTCGAACAGGAGCGTGGCGCCCGGCGGAATAACGCCGCCCGCACCGCGCTGCCCGTAGCCCAGAGCGGGCGGAATCACGAGCCGCCGCTGCCCGCCCACCGCCATGCCGGCCACGCCCTGATCCCAGCCTTTGATCACTTCCCCGCCGCCGACGCGGAAGCGAAAGGGCTCGTGGCGATCGCGCGAGCTGTCGAATTTCTGGCCCTTGTTGCCTTCCGCGTCTTTGGCGTAGAGCCAGCCGGTGTAATGCACCACGGCCGTCTGTCCCGCTTTGATGGGATCGCCGCTGCCCGTCTTGATGTCGGTCATGATGTGCTCGCTTGTGCCTCGTGAACGCCCGCAAGCCGGACCAACAGGCGATTCAGCCGCTGCACGTACTCTGCCGGATTCGCCAGCTGCCCGCCTTCGGCGAGCGCCGCCTGATCGTAAAGCAGTTCCGCCAGTTGCGCGAACTGCCCGGCATCCTTCTCGCCGTCCAGGTACTTGACGATCGGATGCGTCACGTTGAGCTCGAGCACGGGCTTGGATTCGGGCGCCTTCTGTCCGGCCGCAGCCAGCACCCGGCGCATGGTCGTGCGCAGATCGTGCTCACCGAGCACGAGAAGAGCAGGCGAATCGGTGAGCCGCGTGCTCGGTCGCACCTCGAGCACGCGCTCGCCCAAGGCATCCTTCACGCGCTTCAGAAGACCCTTGCTCTCCTTCAGAGCCGCATCCGCATCGTGCTTGTCCGTCTCACTTGCGAGCGACCCCAATTCCAGATCCCCGCGCGCGGCATCCTTGAAGCGCTTGCCCTCGAAGGCATCCACCTGGCCCATGATCCATTCGTCGATGCGGTCGGCGAGCAGCAGAACCTCGATGCCGCGCGCCTTCAGGCGCTCGATGTACGGGCTCGAGCGTGCCGCCTCGATGCTCTCGGCGATCACAAAGTAAATGCGCTCCTGGCCGGGCTTCAAGCGCTCGATATAGCGCGCGAGACTCACGGTCGGCTCATTGTTCGACTCATTCGTGCTTGCGAAGCGCAGGAGCGGCAGGAGCTTGTCGCGATTCGCCGGGTCCTCGGCAATGCCCTCCTTCAGGACCGCGCCGAATTCCTTCCAGAACGTCTGGTACTTCTCCGGTTCGTCCTGCGCCAGGCGCGTCAGCATGTCGAGCACGCGCTTCGTAAGCCCGCTCTTGATGGCCTCGACCTCCGGATCCGCCTGCAGGAGCTCGCGCGAGACGTTCAAGGGCAGATCGGAGGAGTCGACTACGCCCTTGATGAAGCGCAGGTACAGAGGCAGAAACTGCTCGGCGTCGTCCATGATGAAGACGCGCCTGACATAGAGCTTGAGCCCTCGTGCGGCTTCTCGTTGCATGAGGTCAAAGGGGGCACGCGAGGGCACGTACAGGAGGCTCGTGTATTCGCGCTTGCCCTCGACCCGGTTGTGGCTCCAGGCCAGAGGCGCGGTGAAGTCGTGCGCGACGTGCTTGTAGAACTCTGCGTATTCCTCGTCTGTGATCTCGCTCCTCGGCCGCGCCCACAGGGCTTTTGCCTGATTGACGACCTCGTAGTCGAGGGACGCCTCGCCCGGCTTCTTCATCAACACCGGAAAGCCGATGTGATCGGAATAGCGGCGGATGAGAGAGCGCAGCCGGTAGTCCTCCGCGAACTCCTTGGCATCGCTCTTCAAATGCAGGATGACGCTCGTGCCGCGCTCGGCGCGCGCGATCGACTCCACGGTGAATTCGCCGTCGGCGCCCGATTCCCAGCGCACGCCCGACTCCTCGGGGGAGCCTGCCTTGCGAGTGAGGACCTCGACGCGGTCGGCGACGATGAAGGCGGAATAGAAGCCGACGCCGAACTGTCCGATGAGCTGCGAATCCTTCTGCTGATCCCCGGAGAGCGCGCGGAAGAACTCCGCCGTGCCGGATTTGGCGATGGTGCCCAGGTGCGCAATGGCCTCGTCGCGCGTCATGCCGATGCCGTTGTCACGGATCGTGAGCGTCCCCGCGGTCGCGTCGGCATCCACCCAGATCGAAAGCTCGGAGTCGCTGTCGAGGAGCGCGGGCTGCGCGATCGCTGCAAAGCGCAGGCGGTCATTCGCATCCGAGGCGTTCGAGATGAGCTCGCGTAGGAAGATCTCCCGGTTGCTGTACAGGGAGTGAATCATGAGCTTCATGAGCTCGCGCACTTCGGCCTGAAAGCCGTGCGTTTCTTTTTGCGTGTCCGCCATGAGAAATCCCGTGATCGCGCGTGTAGATGCGCGATCTTGGGAGTCAGCGGCGGATTTTCAAGCCGAACCTTGGGTTTCTAGGTGCGCGGGTGCAAACGGTGCCGGTAGCTGCCCCAGAATGTCGCCGTAAGACCCAGGAGGGCGGCGTTCATATGCGACTGCGGCACCAGGAACCACAGCGCCAACGCCGAGCTTGCGCTTAGCAGGGGTCCGGCGAGGACTGCGATTTCGGCTGCGGCCGCGGCGGCCAGATGCCGGCCCGCCCCCGCCCAGTCGTCGAGCTCATCCCACAGAAAAAGTAGGCGTTCCATGTTCACCGGACTGTACGGAGTACCCTCCGGATGAGGCGTGCTCGACCTCACAGTCACCGCAGCCAAAGCATGCACCTTGCGGTGTCTCCCGCGCTGCGCGTAGGCTTCATGCGCTTGCGTAATACATAAGGTCACCATGCAAAGAATCGTCGTCCTGAACCCCAAGGGCGGGTCGGGCAAGACGACCATCGCGATCAACCTCGCGAGCTATCTCGCATCGCGCCAGCACAAGCCGGTTCTGATGGATCTGGATCCGCAGGGTTCCTCCTATCGCTGGGTGCGCAAGCGCCAGAGCCATCAGGCACCCGTGCAGGTGGTGGCGGCCTACGAGAATGACGGTCGTACGACGCGCAGCTTCCAGCTGCGCGTGCCGGCGAGCGCGACCCACGTCATCGTCGACACCCCTGCGGCGCTCGAAGCCCCTGAGCTGCCCGACATCACACGCGGCGCCGACAAGATCCTGGTTCCGGTGGTGCCGTCGGATATCGACATCCATGCCTGCTCGCGCTGCATCCGCGATCTGCTGCTGGTTGCGAAGGTGCGCCGCGAGGATGACCGCATCGGCGTCATCGCCAATCGCGTCCGCAGAAACACGCTCGTCTATCAGACGCTCATCCGCTTTCTGCAAACTCTCGGGATCCCGATCGTGGCGACGATCCGCGATTCACAAAACTATGTGCGCGCCGCCGAACTCGGCCTGGGTGTGCACGAGATGAAAAGCTATATCGCGCGTGAAGACGTCGAGCACTGGGTGCCGCTCGTCGAGTGGCTGGAAAAGCCGAAAGCGCGCATTGAGGATACGGGATCCATCGCGCCGGCTGCCGCCGTCGGCGGCTAGCCGCAGTCGAACCGGACTATTTCTTCTCGGTTTCCCAGGTCGTGCGCATGCGCTCGGCCCAGTTCTTGTAGTTCGCCCACGAATACAGGTTCTGGGTGATCGCGGAGTGGCGCGCGCGCGCACGCTGCGTGCGGTCGAGCCAATTCGTATAGGTGTCCGGCGCGGGCTGCGCGAAGGCGGGCGCTGCGTCGGTCCTTGGAACCACCGGCTTTGCGGGCGGGGCGCCATTGGCACGCTCCCGATTTGATGAACTCATTTTTTTCCGCTCCTGAATCTGCTTGTTAGCGAGACTAACGGCTTCGTCGCGTGCACCGCAGGAACTGGTTCACGGGCTTGTGGCGCCCGCACGTTATGTCAGGCGACGAGGCGATAGCAGGGGCGGTAAAGGGTGCCCGGGAGCTTCATGCGCTTCTGGGCAACGAAGGCCGATAACAGGTCATCGAGGAGCGCCATGACGGCAGGGTCGCCGGCGAGTTCATAGGGCCCGAGGCGCTCGATCGCGCTGATGCCGTATTCCTTGACGTTGCCCGTGACGATGCCGGAGAAGGCGCGCCGCAGGTCCGCGGCCAGACGGTGCATGGGTTGGTCGCGGTTCAATTGCAGTGCCCGCATCGACTTGTGCGTGACCTCAAAGGGCCGCTGGAACTCTGGGGCAACCGTGAGGAGCCAGTTGAAATTGTACGAATCGTTGTGCTGCTTGCGGTACATGCGCACGGTGTCCATGCCGCGCGCGAGATGGCGCGCGACTTCCGCCGGATTGCCGGTGATCACCGTGAAGCGTTCGAGCGCTTCCTTGCCGAGCGTGCCGCGGATGAAACGCGCAATGTGCTCGAAATAGGCGGCGCTCTCGCGCGGTCCGGTCAACACCACCGGCAGCGGCTGCGCGGCGTTGGCAGGATCAAGGAGGATGCCGGCGAGGTACAAGATTTCCTCGGCCGTGCCCGCCCCGCCCGGAAATACTACGATGCCGTGCGCCAGGCGCACGAATGCCTCGAGTCGCTTTTCGATGTCCGGCATGATCACAAGCTGGCTCACGATCGGGTTCGGCGGCTCCGCGGCGATGATCCCGGGCTCGGTGATGCCGAGATAGCGGCCGCGTGTGATGCGCTGCTTCGCATGCCCGATCGTCGCGCCCTTCATCGGCCCTTTCATGGCGCCCGGCCCGCAGCCGGTGCACACATCAAGCCCGCGCAGGCCCATCTCGTAGCCCACTTTCTTCGTGTACTCGTATTCCTCGCGGCCGATGGAATGGCCGCCCCAGCAGACGACGAGATTCGGCGCGAGCTTCACTTCAAGCAGGCGCGCGTTGCGCAGGATTTGAAATACGGCGTTCGTCACGCAGGTGGAGTCGTTCAAGTCAAAGCGGCCGCTCGCCATGATTTCGTTCGAGATGTAGACGACGTCGCGCAGCACGGCGAACAGGTGCTCCTTGATGCCGACGATCATCTCGCCGTCGACGAATGCGGAAGCCGGCGCGTTCTTCAACTCGAGCTTGATGCCCCAGGCGTGACGCAGGACCTGGATCTCGAAGTCGCGGTGGCGGGCGAAAATCTCCTTGGCGTTGTCGGTGTCGGCGCCGCTGTTCAGGACGGCGAGCGCGCACTGGCGAAAGAGTGCGTACAGACCGCCGTGGCTCGAGTCGAGGAGCTTGCCGATCTCATCCTGGGAGAGATTTTCCAGGCTGCCGCGCGGTCCCACGCGCGCATCGACGAACTCCGGCATGACGACGGTGGCCTGCGCGAGCGCGCCTTCATCGACGGCGCGCATCAGGGACGGATGTCGATCGGCGTATTGTCGGGCGTCAGGAGCCAGATCTCCACCATGTCGGCGTTGGTTACGGCAATGCAGCCATCGGTCCAGTCGTGGCTTTCGTAGTACTGCGGCGGATGCTTCATGGTATTCGGCAAGCCGTGGATCATGATGCTGCCGCCCGAAGGCCAGTGATTGCGCCGCGCGAGCGCCAGATCCACATTGTTCGGATACGAGACCTGGATGGAAAGAAAGAAGTCGCTCCGCGCATTGCGGCGCGACAGATAGTAGGTGCCTTCGGGCGTGCGGAAGTCACCGGAGCGCTGCTTTTGCCCGATCGGGTTGAGGCCGAGCGCGACGTGATAGGAGCGCAGCACACTATAGCCGCGCATCAGGTCGAGGCGTCGCTCGGCCTTGTGAACCACGATGCGATCGGCCATCGGCAGCGTCTCGTTCGAGCGAATCATCACGCGCGTGAGCGCAGCCGGTGAATCCGCGTACGCGCCCGCGATGAGAAAGCTTGCCGCGAGAAAGCTGACGAGAAGGCGTGGGACGGATATCATCTTCAGATTAAACAAGCACTTGCATGACTATCCGCGATTATAAGCGCTCCACGGTGCACAGGCGATGTGCATCCATCACAGGGTGGTTCCTATAATCATCACTCCTCATCGAGACACACGTGTGAATCGGAACCACTTCGCAAATCTTCTCTTCCTGCTGCTCGGCGCCTGTGCAGCAGCTCCCGGGCCCACCGTCCACGACAAGCTCGATCCGAAGACGGGCTCCACGATCAGCGTGATTCCCGAGCCGCTCGAGTTATTGACCTCGGGATACATCGGCACCCACACCGGGACGTTTGCCTACCTTGGGCCATTTGAGATCGATCAGATGGGTACGCGCACCTTGTATCTGTGGATACTGCTGCCGCACGACGTGTCGGCATCGGTGCTGCCCATCATTCATTGCGACGACACGCCGGTGACGCTGCCTGTGAAGTCCGAAGGTGTGGCCGGCATGGGCCTCGCCGAGCCGCCGTATGTCGCCCCTGATCCCTGGGGCGCGCAATGGTACTTCGCGCTCGATGACGCGACGCTTGCCTGTTTGGCACGCGCACACCAGATCACCTTTGACATCCCGAACGCGCGCGGAGATATGGTGCGTTTCATGGCCGAGAGCGCCAAAAATTCGGCAGGCTTTCCCACCCTCGAGACTTTTGCCACCCGGCGCGGAACCAAGGGGCTCTAACCCCCCGCGGCGCTGACCTCTTCGATCTTGGGCACGACGATCTGAGTGCCGGGACGCATCTCGGCAAGATCAAGATCCGGGTTGTACTGCTGCAGCAGCCACAATGGCAGCTCCGCGTTGTGCTGCGTTACCGTCCAGCCTGAATCGCCGCGGCGCGCAAGATAGATCTCGGTGCCGACGATGCGGTGCGCGGCAAAGTAGCTTGCCTGCTCGGTGCGATGATATTCGCGGCGTTTCTGCTCGAAGTCTTCGCGCGACACTTTGACGAACTCAAGCTTGATCTTGTGTCCGATCAGCACCGGCTTTTTGAAGGGTAGATGATTGATCGTGCGCAAGCGTGCGGCGCTGGTGTCGAGCCAGTCCGCGTAGTGCCCTAAGGTCTCTTCCGTCGCCACTTTGATGGTGTCGTCCTTGGCGATCGAGTAGTCGGTCGGGTCCGGGGTGGCTGCGACTTCGATGCCCGGGCCGAGCGCTGGGCTTAGGGCTTCAGCCTGCGCCGCCGATACGGGCTCGGCGCGCGCGGCGGGTCGGCCTACCTTCGCGATCTGTTCGGCGTCCTCGTCGCTCTCGAGCTTGGCGGCCTCGACGGGTATGGCGCCCGTCGGATGATTGGATGCCGCGACGACGGGAGCACCTGCAGGAGCCGGCGGCTTAGCTGCAGGAATCGCCGCAACCCGTACCGCAGGAGCTGGTGCTGCGCTCGCCGGTGAAGGCGGCGCGGCGGCCGGCGGCGGAGCCGCCGGCGCTGCTGCGCTCGCAGGCGCAGGAGGTGGACTTACTTTGGTCGTTTGCGCCGTCGGTGCCGCGGTTTCAGTCTGTGCGACCAGCGTAACGGCGGGCTGAGTCGACGGCACTACGAGCGAACGGCCCGGATGCAGTTTGGCGCTTGGCGCGATGCCGTTCAGTTGCGCGAGCTCCTGAGCGGTCACGTTGTAGCGCGCGGCGATCATGGCCAGAGACTCAGCGTGCTGCACCCGATAGCGGCGCGGCTCAAGCTGCGACGCATACAGCTCGCGCGGCGCGAGACGCGCGCTCAGCTCCTCACTGGTCCACTTCTCCCCGTCCATCGGCAGGCGCAGGTGGTAGCCCTTGGGTACATGGCGCTGGCCGTTCCACACCGCAGGCAGTAGCGACGGGTTGAGTGCCTCAAGGCGGTCCTGATCGATCTTCAGCGTATGTTCAAGAGCTTTGAGCGGCACGAAGGCCGGCATCACGACTTCCTGGAATTTGAGCTCGCGATTGGGCTCAATGTTGCCGAAGTATTTCTCCGGGTTGTGATCGATCTCGAGCGCTGCGAGGAATGACACGTAGAAATTGCGCGAAGCAAAGCCGAAAGTGCGGCCCTTGTAGTTGCGCAGGATGGTCACGATGTCATCCGTGCCGAGCGTCTCCTTCGCGCGCCGCACGCCTTCGGCGCCGTGATTGTAGGCCGTCAGCGCCAGGGGCCAGGTGCCAAGAAGATGATAGTTGTAGGCCAGAAGCTGAGCGGCAGCTTGGGTGGAGCGAAACGGATCCAGGCGATCGTCCACGCTACTGTCGATATGCAGGTAGCGCCTGCCGGTGGAGCGCATGAACTGCCACAACCCCGCGGCGCCGACCTTCGAATAGGCCGCCGGGTTGAACGACGACTCCACATGCGGTAGCACGGCAAGCTCCGCGGGCAATCCCATGTTGGCAAGCGTCTCGGCGATGTGCGTCTCCCACGCCCCGGAACGCCGCAAGCCTTCGCGAAAGCGGTCTGACTGCCCAAGTTGAAATCGGATGTGGTCAGTGGCCTCAAGCAGGCGCTGCGGTGAGGCCTCGGGGCCCCACATGTCGCGGATGTGCTGATCCTCGGCGGAGAGAGGTCCGTTTACGCCGGCAATGCGCCGCAGAATTTCCGCGTAATGATCGCGCGCCGCTTCGACGGTCTTCTGCCGCTCGTGCGGCAAAGAGTTCGGTGCAAAGTGCAGCGTCTCGTAGACGATGGCCAGGTTCTGGTCGTCGTGAATGAATCCGGAATTGGTGTCGATCTCCGAATAGACGCGCACCCAGAACTGCACGTCGTGCTCAAGCTCGGGCGGACGCGGCATGGGATTGTCCGCGGCGAGTGCCGGTGCCACGGCGGCCCATAGAAGCAGAGCGCCGGCGAAGATTAAGTCAGCGCCTCGGGCTCTCCACCTTCGTATTGAGCGTGTCGGATTCATTTACAGCCTGAAGATTTCAACATTCGGTGTGCTTTCAATGGCTTGTGCGCCGCAGGCGGCTGGCTGGCCGCGCATCGCGCAGTTGCTGTCGACTAACCTGACGAAACACGAGTTTGGACCCTGCGGAAGTATGTCCGCGCCGAGGGCGAAGGGTCGCATAACGGGCGTCGCGTCACAGTTGAACCGCGTCGCAGACAGCACATGTCACATCGGCGCTGCTATGCCACGGCTTGGCATACGCGTTGCACTATCCAATACATCGGACCCAAAAGGTCCAAAGAGGAAGGAAGGCTAGCGGTTTCGATAACAACAATTGCCGGTTGATGCGGCCCTCCACCCGCAGACAGTCGGCGCGTCGGATAACTATAACAACATCTCTTTACGCACGAGCAAATTAGCCCCGCACCCGCGGGGCTTCTTTTTTGCGCGTGTCAGCCGCATTTGGAGTCGCCGCAGTTGAGGCAGGTCATGCAGTTATCCATCATGACGAGCGCCGCAGTGCTGCACTTCGCGCATAGCTGCGCGCCTTCCGGGAAATGCGATTTCGCAAACGCGTCTGCCTGTTTGGCGCGCGCCTCAAATTCAGCGCGTTTCTCGTCGATGAGCTTCTGCTGGTGTTCATCGAGCGCCGGCTTTCGCAGCAGGCCAATGCTCTGCAGGTGCCGTTCAATCACGTAGCCGAGCTCGGCGATGATGGAAGGCATGAACTTCCCGCCCGGCTGCCAATAGCCGCCGCGCGGATCAAACACGGCCTTGAGCTCATCGACCAGAAAAGTCACGTCGCCGCCTTTTCTGAATACCGCCGAGATGATGCGCGTCAGCGCCACGATCCACTGGAAATGGTCGAGGTTCTTCGAGTTGACGAAAATCTCGAACGGGCGGCGCTGCTCGTACTTCGTGCCCTCGTTGAGAACGATATCGTTGATCGTGACGTACATCGCGTGATCGGACACGGGCGTCTTGATCTTGTACGTCGAACCAATGAGGACGTCCGGGCGCTCGACCTTTTCGTGCATGCGCACGACTTTCGCGGTGCGGCCGTTCTTGTCCTGAAACTCATCCGGGTCAACAACGAGAACGGGCTTGACCTCGGCGGGCTTATCGTCCGGCTTCTGCACGTTGTACTTGACGATCTTCTTAGCAATCTTGATGGTCATAACCTTGATTCCTGAATGTCTCCGAGCAGCAATCAAGCAGCTCCATAAACACTTCAATCACCACTTGCGTAAGTGATTGATTTTATTCAATATCTACCGAAATACCCTTCCTTGAGCGAGTCAAATAAATTGGCTGCAGTGTGCATTTCACCGTCGTAGTCGATCTCCTCATCACCGCGAGCCTCAATAACCGTTCCATCCTCGAGCGTGAATTTATAAACCGTGTTCTTGAGGTCCTGTTCTTTGACTAGGACTCCCTGGAACGCCTCGGGATTGAAGCGAAAGGTCGTGCAACCCTTCAGGCCCTGCTCATAGGCGTACATATAAATGTCTTTGAACTTCTCGTATGGGAAGTCAGTGGGCACATTCGCCGTCTTTGAGATCGACGAATCCACCCACTTCTGAGCCGCCGCCTGGATTTCTACGTGCTGGCTCGGCGTGACATCGTCGGCTGAGATGAAGTAGTCCGGCAGTTTTTCGGCGGCCTGCTCTGCGGCGGGCTTCGCCTTTGGATTAACGAGCTCGCGATAAGCCAGGAGCTCAAAGGAACAGACGTCAATCTTTTCCTTCGACTTCTTGCCATCGCGAATGACGTTTCGGAAATAGTGGTGCGCAAACGACGGCTCGATGCCATTCGAGGCATTATTTGCCAGGGAGAGCGAGATCGTGCCCGTCGGCGCAATGGAAGTGTGATGAGTGAATCGCGCCCCAACCTCCGCAAGCTCATGAACCAGCTTTGGAGCGACCTCTGCAATGCGCTGCATGTAGCGGCTGTATTTTGCATGCAGCAGGCGCCCGGCGATCTTCGCGCCCGGCTTCCACCCGTCGCGCGCCATTTCGGGCCGCTTGCGCAGCATTTCCTTGGTCACGACAAATTCCTCGTTCATGATCGGCGCGGGTCCCTTCTCGCGCGCGAGCTCCAAAGCAGCCTCCCAGCCGGCCACCGCCATCTCACGTGAGACGTCCTCGGTGAATTTAACCGACTCTGGCGAGCCGTACTTCATGCCGAGGAGGGTGATCGTACTGCCGAGCCCTAAGTAGCCCATGCCGTGGCGGCGCTTGCGCATAATCTCGTCGCGCTGTTGCGCGAGCGGGAGCCCATTAATCTCAACCACATCGTCGAGAAGGCGCGTAAATACCTTCACGACTTCGCGAAATTCGGCCCAGTCAAATTCCGCGAATTCGCTGAACGGATGGTGCACAAACTTTGTGAGATTCACCGAGCCTAAGAGGCACGCACCGTACGCCGGTAAACTTTGTTCGCCGCAGTTGTGCGCGTGCAGTCCATTGGCGTCAAACGAATTGATTCCGGGAACTTGAACGTCGTACACATCCTCTACGCCATCTTCAACTACGTTCGCTACCGTTGCGATAAAGCGCTCACGATTCAGAGTCCGCTTATATTTCCCGAGCGCCGCATCGAGGCGCGCGCGTTTGTCGTTATCTTCAAAGCCCACGCGCTCACGAAAAAATCCAAGGTTTTCACCACTTATAACGAGCTCATGCTGCGCACGAGTGGGATAGTAGCTGCGGCCTCCGTGACCGTTCGGCAAGAGACTCGAACCTGCGGGTCGCCGTTCCGTATATATGGAACTTGCAACACCGAGACGCAACAACATGCGCTGCGCGGCTTCTAGCAGTGGCAATTCCGACTGCGCCAGCCGTACGGAAATACCCTTCGACTGTGTTCCTTGGACGGAACCATCGGTGTCAAATAGCCCGCGCAATAGTCCGCGATAGAACTCGCTGGATGCACGCTCAATCTCCGGGGTTATTGTTTTATGACCCGAGCTCAGGCCCAGTTGATGGGCCAAAGCGCGCAAGCCGACTAGCTGCATGCGATATTCGCGACGACCGGCAATCGGATGCCAGCCAGCAAAGTCGGCTCTATGCGGCAGCAACATCGCAGCCCGCAACGCGGCGTCCATTATTGCCTGAACTCCAGAGGGGAAACCGTGGCGGTCGTTGGCGGCAGCAGCCATCTCCCAAACAGACAATATCGCTTTCTCGCCCGACAACACTCCATCGCCAATGAGAAGGCCGATGAGATATCCCTGCTCATGTGTGTAATCGCCTTCCCAATCCGCTCCTGCACGATGATCGTTAAGTAGAACTTGATCGCCAGGATGCAGCTCACTCGCTGCGCACCACTCCGATTCGCGCACCCAGCGCGTCAGTTTTGCAATGCGCCGCACGCGGTGATCTGCGGTGAGACGCAGCACATGCCCTTCAGCAGTTGCAATCCGTACCACCGGTTTGCGCGCCGTCCGAAAGAACCCTTCGGCCGCGCTCGCATGGTCCTGCCCATCGACACGCGCTTTAAACGGCTGGCCGATCAATTGGTGCACTTGCCGCGGCCCGGCTGCGGTATGAACCCAGGTTTCCGCCGTCACGCACGGGTTCGTGGCGCGAATGTTTTCGCACCACCAGTTGTTGTTCATCTCATTGACGCGGTCGATGAGGATGAAGCCCGGTTCGGCGAAGTCATAGGTGGAAGTCATAATGAGATCCCACATACGCCGCGCCGGAAGCGTCTTATAGATCTTGCATGCAACCAGGCCTTCGTCGTTGACTACGTAGCCCTCGTGAATCTCCCACTCTCGCCACAGAAACTTGCTGGCGTCCGTGAGATCGGGCTTTTCTGCATCGTATTCCTTAAGCGTGATCGGGAACGCGAGCTGCCAATCGCGATCTTCCCGAACTGCTTGAATGAACTCATCAGTGACAAGTAGAGACAGATTAAATTGCCGCAGCCTGGCGCTCTCGCGCTTGGCACGAATGAATTCCATAGCATCGGGATGGCCGACATCGAACGTGCCCATCTGCGCGCCGCGGCGACCGCCGGCGGACGACACCGTGAAGCACATCTTGTCGAAGATATCCATGAACGACAGCGGGCCCGACGTGTACGCACCCGCTCCCGTCACGTACGCGCCTCGTGGGCGCAGCGTTGAAAAACAATAGCCGATGCCGCTTCCCACCTTGAGCGTGAGGCCCGCCTCATGGACCTTTTGCAGGATGTCATCCATCGAGTCATGGATGGTTCCTGACACCGTGCAGTTGATCGTCGAGGTCGCCGGCTTATGCGCAAGCGCGCCGGCATTTGATGTCACGCGCCCCGCAGGTATAGCGCCGCGTCTAAGCGCCCATAAAAAGCGCTCATACCAATGCTCGCGCACTTCTTCCTTTTCAACGTCGGCAAGCGCTCTTGCAACACGCTGATAGGTGTCGTCCATCGTTTTATCGATGGGCGTGCCGTCCTTCGCGGTGAGGCGATATTTCTTATCCCAAATATCGAGAGACGCTTGCTGGAAAGGAACGGCATCGATGTCTTTTGGTTCGAGCTTCATGACGGTGTTCATGAATCCGTGGCACTCCAAATATTGTGCTGCCAACAACGGATCACGGGAAAGCGCGCGGAAAAAACCGCGCAACCGACTGACCGACCAGCGATCGCCAAGAAGGCTGCTGTCAGACAGCCGGTTCCCCCGAAAACCTACCCCCCGAGTGCCGACCTTGATCGCATGAAGCAACACAAGATCTTGTGTCGGGGGAAGAAGACTAATGACGTGTCATAGTTCCGTCAAGATTCTTGGACGCCTGTTTTATGGCTAAAAATAGACATAAAAGTCATTGGGTTACGACGCAATGCGCCGTACAACGGAGGTAGTTTTTAACGCGTTTTTACATAAAGAAGGCAATTAAGGCGCCCCAAGATCTTGTGCCCAGGCCATACACAGCTTGCGCACAGGATGTTCAGAATTTTCGTTTAGGCGCTCTCCCTTGAAACGCGCGCTCTTGGCCGCAGAAAGTAGTCCATCCGCGTACTTTGCGTTTAATTAGGAGATTTGACATGACCATCGTTCATTACGAGCCGTGGAGGCTCTTCAATCGATTCCATAGCGTATTCAGCGACGGCGCTGCCGCATCCGAGACGGCGAACTCGTCTGAAGTTACCTGGCTTCCCGTCGTCGACGTGCACGAAGAGGCCGAGCGTTTTGTGGTCCGTGCCGACCTTCCAGGCGTGGATCCGAAAGACGTTGAAATCACCGCAGAAAAAGGCGTACTGACCATTCGCGGCCAGCGCCATGCGGAGAAGCGCGACAACGCGAATGGCTACGAGCGCGTCGAGCGCGTCTCTGGAGCTTTCCTGCGCCGCTTCACATTGCCTGAGAGCGCCGAAACCGCCGCCATCAAGGCAAAGCAGTCAAACGGCGTCTTAGAGGTCACGATTCCGAAGGCGCCGCAGGTTCAGCCGCAGCGCATTTCGGTCGAAGCGGCCTAATCCGCTAGACCAACCTTAAAGCAATCGCGAGGAGCGGGCATGTGCCTGCTCCTCTTTTTATTTAGATCGCGTCGGGCGCGGCTCCACGCTTAGAATCGATCCGTGCCGCAACTCCGCTACGCCGATGTTCCTTTGTGGGTTGTCGCAACCCTCTGGCTCGCCGTGGCAACGAGCGCGACAGCCGCACTGCCGGCAGCGCTCGCCGACACCCACACGTTGTCGCTCGCGCCGATGATCAAGCGCGTCTCGCCTGCGGTCGTGAACATTGCGACTCGTGGCACGGTCACCGAAGGCGCACCGCAGAACCCTCTTTCCGAGGATCCTTTTTTTCGCCGCTTCTTCAATGCGCCACCGGATCTGGGCCCCAAGGATCATGCTTTTCAAAGCGCGGGTTCGGGCGTCATTTTTAACGCGCAGTCGGGTTACATTCTCACCAACGCGCACGTCGTCGAGAACGCAACCGAAATCACCGTGACGCTGCAGGACGGCCGCGATGTTGAAGCTGAGATCGTCGGCCGCGACGTACCCTCGGACATCGCCGTCCTCAAGGTGAAGGCCGACGGCCTGACGCAGATCCCTTTTGGGGATTCGGCAACGATGGAAGTCGGCGACTTCGTCGTCGCCATCGGCAATCCCTTCGGACTGCAGCATACCGTGACCTCCGGAATCATCAGTGGGCTCTCGCGCTCTGGAATTAACCCGGACGGCTATGAGGACTTCATCCAGACGGACGCATCCATCAATCCTGGCAATTCCGGCGGCGCGCTCGTCAACCTGAAGGGCGAACTGATCGGCATCAACACCGCCATCCTGTCAAAGAGTGGCGGCAACATCGGCATCGGCTTCGCGATTCCGATCAACATGGTCAAGAACGTGACCGACCAGCTCTTGAAGTTCGGCGCGGTGAAGCGTGGCGTGCTGGGGATCAACATCTACACTCTCACGCCCGACATCGCCCGCTCGTTAGGACTTACAAAGGTTCGCGGCGCGCTGGTATCCGAGGTGGTCGGCGGTTCTGCCGCCGAAAAAGCCGGCATGCATACCGGAGACGTCATCACCGCGGTCAATGGTACGAGCGTGAAGTCGAATGCCGAGCTCAGGAACGTGATCGGTCTATTACGCGTCGGCGACAAGGTCGACATCGGAATCCTACGCGACGGCAATCCGCAGCACGTGACCGCGATCATTGCCGCGATCCCAACCCCTCCTCCGGCTGCCGCAGCCCCCGTGCATGCCGCGGCGGCGACCGTCCCACACGGCCTTGATGGCGCAACCATAACGGATGCGCCCGACGCCGGCGGTGCGCTCGTCACAGCTGTGGATCCCGGCAGCCCCGCGGCACTTCAGGGTCTGCAGGAAAAGGATGTCATCGTGCGCGTTAATCGCGACCGGGTGACCAATCTTGAGCAATTGCGCGCTCACACAAAAAGCACGGCTTCGGTCGTGATTGAAGTGCGACGCGGCAAGGCAAGTCTGCTAATTCCCCTGCGCTGAAGGGACGCACAGTTCACGATGCCGCTGTACGTGCGGCTCGTGTGTAAGAGCGCGCACCGCTGCATAGAAACGCGGCAGATCCCCGCCCTCCTGCGCAAGCAGCCGTTCGAATCCCGGCACGCAATCGAAATAGGTCGCGACCGACGCTAAATGCGCGTTGTTGAGGCCGGCCGAGATCCATTCCTCGTAGCCTGAGGATCTTCCCTGGCGGCGCTCCAGGTTGCGAATGTCCTGCGCGAGCGCTTCGAACTCCTCCCTCTTGCGCTGGCGCATTGCCTCCGCCGGAATCTTCGATGCATAAAGCCGCGCAAGCTGGGTACGTCGATCGGTAAACAGGGTGTTAAACGCGAAGTCGCGAGAACGCTCTGCGCGGTATTCAGTCAGCTCATCTTTGCGCCCCGTGAACTCCAGCCAGCGCTCGAGCCCCGTCTCCTCCACGGTAACCGCAAAAGCTTCGTTGAATTCCGAATCATCCGCGACATAGATGAGCTGGTGCGCTAGCTCGTGGAAGATGATGGCGGCGAGCTCGCGGTCGCCATAGATCAGCATGGTGTTGAGTACCGGGTCGGCGAAGCGCCCCAGGGTTGAATAAGCCGGAACCCCGTCGACCACGACATCGAAGCCGCGTTGATGCAGGCGCGCTCCGAAGGCCTGCGCATGCTTCTCCGCAAAGTAGCCGCGATATGCGACGCAGCCTGCGATGGGGAAACACCAACGCACGGGCTCGATCGAAAACTCAGGCGTGGCGACCACGTTCCAGACGACGTAGGTGCGCTTGAGATCAGCAAAGGAGCGGTAGCTCTTGTTGTCGGGCAGCCCGAGCTGCTGCGATGCAAAGTCGCGCGCATCCCGAACGGCAGCCAATCGCGCGCGCAGCGCCGCCGGCGTGCGCGCATCGGACATCACAGCGTCGATCGGCCGCCGATCGTGCAGCACCTCCCACTGTCCGTGGGCGGCCTGTGCGATATACATCGTCCCGCACCCCGGCAAGAGTGCAAGCGCAAGGCTTGCGAGCACGACTCGCGTAGAGCAGAGACCCCGCATCGGGGGCATGGCCCTCGCCGTGCGGGTTTGGGCGAAACTCTCGGTTAACATTGCGCGCATGCAAGTCTACTTGGTCGGCGGTGCCATCCGCGATCAGCTCCTCGGCATCCCGGCGCGCGAGCGCGACTGGGTGGTCGTCGGTGCGCGGCCTGAGGACCTTGAGAAGCTCGGCTACCTCCCCGTGGGGCGCGAATTCCCCGTCTTTCTGCACCCGCAGACGAAGGAGGAATACGCACTGGCCCGCCTGGAATCCAAAGTCGCGCCGGGCTATCGCGGCTTTCACACCCGCTTCTCACCCGATGTGACGCTGCAGGAGGATCTGCGCAGGCGCGATCTTACGATCAATGCCATCGCACAAAGTGCCAGCGGTGAACTCATTGACCCCTATGGCGGCGCGGATGACCTTAAGAACCGCGTTCTGCGCCACGTCTCGGAAGCCTTCGTCGAAGACCCGGTGCGCGTGCTGCGCGTCGCGCGATTCGCCGCACGCTTCGGCGATCGCGGATTCTCGATTGCGCCTGAAACCCGCGCGCTGATGCAGGAAATGGTGCGAAACGGAGAAATTGACGCGCTGGTACCCGAACGGGTCTGGCAGGAGACCGAGCGCGCGTTGGGCGAGACGCGCCCCGAGCTCTTTTTTCTCGTCCTGCGTGAGTGCGGCGCGCTGCAAGTAATCTTTCCTGAAATCGCAGCGCTTTTTGGCGTGCCGCAACCCGAGCGCTGGCATCCGGAAATCGACACTGGCTTGCATGTGATGCTCGCCCTGCAATGTGCCGTGCGGCTGGGCGCGTCGACTCCGGTGCGCTTCGCGGTGCTCATGCATGATCTTGGCAAGGCTGCAACGCCACGCGATCTTTGGCCCTCACACCATGGACACGAAGAGGCGGGAGTCGCACTCATCGAAGCGCTGGCGGCGCGCCTGCGCGTGCCGAAAGAACATACGGAGCTTGCGGTTTTGACGGCGCGACACCACGGTGTCGTGCATCGTGCGCTCGAACTCAAGCCCGCGACCATCCTGGGACTTCTGGAGAAGGCCGATGCGTGGCGGCGTCCCGAGCGCTTCCGTGCCCTGCTCCAGGCTTGTGAAGCCGACGCGCGCGGCAGGACCGGACTCGAAGAGCGCGCCTATCCGCAAGCGGAACTGCTGCGCCAGGCACAGCAGGCCACGGCCGCCGTAAGCCTTCCCGAAGAGGAACGTCAGGGGCTACTCGGCACGGCTATCAAAGAGAAGCTGCGCGAGAAGCGGCTTGAGGTCCTGACGTCCATGGTGGCTCGAGCTCGGGAACTCTCTAAAGCGACGACGACAGATCCTGGAGCGTGAAGCCGCGCAGAACACTGCGCAATCCTCGCCCGAGCGCCATCACCTTGAAGGCCTCCCCCATCTCGGCCGGCAGCAGAAGCCGGCCAGCCTCGCCGGTGCGCCGCGCCCGCGTGATGTCATCTGCATCGGCGAGCAGGAGCTCCTCGATGCCGCTGCCGATCAAAAAGGCCGCCTGCGTCGTAAATCCGCATAATTCGAGCCCGGCGGTCTCGCCAGCCTGCGCCACACGCGTGAAGTCGACCCACGATGAGATGTCCTGCACGCCGACCAGGATCAACGGATCATTGTGCGCGCGGTGTTTGAAGTGACAGCGCAAGGTCCCATCCGTTCGTTGCGGATGATAGAACTGGGCGCGCGGCAGGCCGTAATCGATCAGTAGAATGACGCCCTGCTCGAGACATTGGCCCACTGCTGCGATCCACGGTTCAATGCGCCAGCAAACTTCCGAGCGATAGTCGTCGGCAAGCTTGAACTCGCGCGCGAGGGGCTGCGCATAACGCACGAGGTCTTCATCGGCAAAGCCTTCGCGCTCAACGAATCCGCCCTGCGCATCCACGGCAACACCGAGCGAGCGCACCCGCGTGTCATGGACGACAAAACGCGCGCAGGGCAGCGCGTCGAGAACCTCGTTCGCCAGCACCACTCCGTGCATCGGCTCTTCGGGCAGATGCGTCAGCCACACGATGCGCTGTCGCAGTGCCTCGGGGAGCTGCTCCACTCGTTCGCGCTGGCGCGCGGCAAGATCGGCGCTCACCTCCAAGATCGCGTAACGGTCCGGCAGCACACCAAGAACCGCCAGCTCCTCCATCACCGTCGCGGCCATGACGGCGGTACCCGCTCCAAACTCAAGTATCCCGCCTCCCGTGATGGCGAGCACTTCAGCGCATTGCCGGGCGAGGCACTGCCCGAACAGCTTCGACATTTCCGGCGCGGTGACGAAATCACCGCCCACACCGAGCTTCACGGCGCCGGCGCTGTAATACCCGAGGCCGGGCGCATACAGTGCAAGCTCCATGAAGGAATCGAAGGGCAGCCAGCCGCCAGCGGCATCGATGCGCGCGCGAATGACCTCAGCGAGCGCCGCAGAGTGCTCCCGCTCAGTCTGCGAGAGCAGCGTAAGCATTGAGCGCTCGGTGGATGCGGTCATAATTGCAGGCTATGTCGGATAAGACCCAAATGCCGCTCGCGGGCCAGGCGGTGCTCGTGACCGGCGCGGCGCGGCGCGTCGGCGCCGCCATTGCCCGCAAGCTCCATGGGGCGGGCGCCAATGTGCTCCTGCATTACAGGACATCGACCGGCGAGGCTGAGTCCCTGGCGCGCGAACTCAATGACGCACGCCCGCAGTCGGCGCGGACCCTGCAGGCCGATCTCCTCGATGTGAATCAACTGGCGCCACTCATCGACGCGGCCGTAGGGGCCTTCGGACGCCTCGATATCCTCGTGAATAACGCCTCCACTTTCTACCCGACCCCCATGGGCAGCATCAGCGTGCACGACTGGGACGATCTCATGGGCACGAACGTCAAGGCGCCGTTCTTTCTTTCGCAGGCGGCCGCGGCCGCATTGCGCAACAGCGCCGGGCTCATCATTAATCTTGTGGATATTCACGGCTCGCGGCCGTTGAAGCAGTTTGCCGTGTATTGCACCGCCAAGGCCGCGCTCGCCATGCTCACCCGCTCACTCGCGCGCGAGCTTGCCCCCGAAGTGCGCGTCAATGGCATCGCGCCGGGCCCGATCCTGTGGCCCGAGGACGCACCCGATGCAGAATTGAAAGCGAAAATCATCTCCCGGACCCTCCTGCAGCGTCAGGGCTCACCTGACGACGTAGCGCGCACGGCTTTGTTCCTGGCAGCCGACGCACCATACATTACGGGCCAGATCCTCGCGGTTGATGGAGGTCGCAGCGTTGGATGGTAGGGTCGTGCGCGACACGTCGGAGTGGGTGGGCGCCCTGATCAAAGTGCCGCCAAAGCTCTCCGATCGTCACTCCGGCGCTCGGGTGTACCAGGTTGGGTGCAAGATCGGCGAGCGGGCCCAGCATGTAGGCACGCACCAGTAGATCCGGCCGCGGCAGCGTAAGGTCGGACCGCCGGCATATGAGGTCCCCGTAGAGCAGCACGTCAAGATCCATGGTCCGCGGCGCCCATCGAGGCGCCTCCCGCGGCCGGCCACAGTGTGTTTCGATGCTGCGCAGGACGACGAGCAATTCATCGACGCCGAGCTCGGTTGTGAATGCGGCCACGAGGTTGATGAAGTCCGCCCCTTCGAAGCCTGCGGCCCGATTCTGATACCAGGGGGAGAAACGCACGTCTGGAAAGGCTTTCGCGAGCTCGCGCGTGGCCAACGCCATGTGCTCATGGGGCGCAACATTGCTGCCGGCGGCGACGAAGACCTGGGGCACGGATGAACTTAGGTGCCGCGCGCCGGCAGCGCCGCACGCGAGCGCTCGATCGTGACTCCGACATCGCGCGAGCCGCGGATGGCGCCGGGCTTACTCAGCGTCACCCGCACCCACTCGACGCCAAACTCCGCAAGGACGAGATTGGCAATCCGCTCGACTAACGTCTCGACGAGATTGAAGTTCGACTCCTCTACGAAGGCGATCAACCGTTTGGCAACCGTCTTGTAGTTGAGTGTATCGGCCACGTCATCGCGGATGGCTGCCTGCCGGCAGTCGATCGACATCTCCAAATCGATGACGACCGTCTGCTTGACGCGGCGCTCCCAGTCGATGAAGCCGATGATGCAATCGACCGCAAGGCCACGCAGAAAGATCCGATCACTGCTGCGAAGATCACTCATAGCGCCTCGAGGGTATCGAGCGGCCATTGCGCACGTGCCGCGATTTCAAGCCCCGCGTGCTGCCCGGCTGCGAGTCGGCGCATTCCCGCAACCGCGATCATCGCGGCATTGTCGGTGCAGAATTCGAAGCGAGGATAAAACACGCAGCCGCCGCGCGCGGTAACTGCGGCGCGCATGCGGTTGCGCAGCAGCTTGTTGGCGCCGACGCCTCCGGAAACGACGAGCGTGTCGAGTCCGGTTGCCTCGAGCGCGCGCAGCGACTTTGCCACAAGAGTCTCAACGATGGCTTCCTGCACAGCGTAGGCGATATCCGCCGTGACGGCAGCCGTCATCTCGCGCCCGCGCACGGTATGCAGCACCGCGGTCTTAAGACCCGAGAAACTGAACTCGAGCCCAGCCCGGTCGAGCATCGGCCGCGGAAAAGTGAAGACTCCGGGCCTGCCGCGTTCGGCGAGCTGCGCAAGCTCCGGGCCACCCGGATACGGCAGACCCAAGAGCTTCGCCGTCTTGTCGAACGCCTCGCCCGCGGCGTCGTCACGCGTCTGGCCGAGAATGCCGTAACTGCCGACGGCGCGGACTTCGATGAGCATGGTGTGCCCGCCGGATACCAAGAGCGCAACATGAGGAAACGGCGGGGCTTCCGGCTCAAGAAGCGGCGCCAGCAAATGAGCCTCGAGGTGATGCACACCCAGAGCCGGGATCCCCCATCCATAGGCGAGACTGCGTCCCAGCGCAGCGCCCGTCAGGAGGGCACCGATCAGGCCCGGCCCGGCCGTGTACACGACGCCTGAAAGTTCCCGGGGATCGGTCGCTGCGCGGGCGAGCGCACTCTTCACGAGCGGCAGCAAGCGGCGCACGTGGTCGCGCGAGGCGAGCTCCGGCACTACTCCGCCGAAGATCCTGTGCAGCTCCACCTGACTGAAGAGCTCATGCGCGAGCAGCCCCTGCGTGTCATCGTAGATCGCCGCCGCACTTTCATCACAGGACGACTCAATTGCGAGAACACGCATGGAACACAACCACCCGTTGCAAGACGCTTTTGCTTCCGGCTCTTGGGCCCATCAGTGCCGGTTGCCCCAATATGGCACGAGCCTTATTGCAAGACGCTTTGCCTTTTGCGACGGGGCTCATTAGAATCGCCGCCCGAATGCGGCACAGGCCGTATTGAAATTTCAGTTAAATCAATAGATTAGGATTTCGATGCCCAGCGTCCGTATCCGCGAGAATGAATATTTCGATGCCGCCCTGCGCCGTTTCAAGCGTGCTTGCGAGAAAGCCGGCATTCTCACCGAGCTGCGGCGGCGCGAATTTTACGAAAAGCCCACGCAAGAGCGGAAGAGAAAGAAAGCCGCCGCCATCAAGCGCCACATGAAGCGCATTTCCAGGGACGTCGTTCGCCCCGCCCGTTGATGGCCTTCCCTCGACGCCCATGTCGCTGAAGGAGCGTATCACCGAGGACATGAAGAGCGCGATGCGCGCGGCGCAAAAGGAGCGCCTCGGCACCGTGCGCATGATCCTGGCGGGCATCAAGCAGCGCGAGGTGGACGAGCGCGTCAT